>Ga0194123_10000202_pt1 | contig 120601 bp, 98 predicted proteins | sample TA2MahsurfametaG_5_FD_155479 | JGI IMG/M metagenome (GOLD analysis project Ga0194123, IMG submission 155479) | Freshwater microbial communities from Lake Tanganyika, Tanzania - TA2015023 Mahale A surface | ecosystem: Environmental > Aquatic > Freshwater > Lake | place: Tanzania: Lake... | reverse complement strand
GCGTGGAATGGGAGCGTTTTTTGCGGCCGGAGCAGGCCTTTCCGGACGTCGCGGCGCTGCGAGTGCAGATCCAGCTGGACTGCGCTGCGGCGCGGGCGGTGCTCGGGCTACCGCCCGCGTGAGTACCGAGGTTTTTCCTTGCGCAACCGCGGGCCGAGACCCTTTCCTGATTCTTTCCACCGGTGCGGACCCTTAGCTCAGTTGGTTAGAGCGTTTCCTTGACATGGAAAAGGTCACTGGTTCGAGTCCAGTAGGGTCCACCATTCTGATCTTCAACGAGTTGTTCGTTGGGAGATCCCGAGTCTAAGCAGCTGGTCACAGCACTGCCGCCGAGATTCACCGAGTTTCGGGTGTCCGGTACAGCCGGTCGGGGGGCGGGTAGGGGCCGATTTTTGGCACCAGCGCACGTGGACGGGTCCACCCCTCCGGAATTTTTCCAGAAAAGGCGCCCGAGGCTGCTTCCCGTCCTCCTTGCCGGGCTTGGTTCCATCGCTGCCGCTGCGGCTGACGTGATCCCGGAAATTCGAGCCGCTTGAAGGTTCGGTTTGGGTCCAACAGAAAGGACCCAGATCACCAGTGACCGGACTCACAATCTTGGACCACCGCTGATGAGAGCCTGAGCGGGTTGTTGGTTACGGTGATGGTGGTTGGTGGGGATGGGTGAACAGGCAAGCTCCGGGCGGAGGCAAGGCCCGGCGTGGCGGGCCTGACCGGAGCCCGGAGCTTGGCGCAAAAGTTCGGCGCGATATTCCGCCGGAACCTTGTAGCCGATGGTGCTGTGGGGTCGCACGGTATTGCATTCCTCCTGGAACGCGCGCTCGCTGCCCGCGCTTACAGCACGCTGCCGAGCAACTCCCGGTTGAGGCATTCATCCCGAAACCGGCCGTTGATTCCGGCGGTGACCGTGACGCAATTTATGATGGGTGCTGCGTACGATCCTTGGCGTGATGCGCCGGACCTTTACGGCATTGGCGTCCGCTCGAGGGAGGTGAGAGCGTCGATTTCCGCCAAGGCCTCGCGGTGGTTCATGGCGGCGAGAAACTCCCAGGCTGCCAGCGTCCGACGGTAGAAGAGCACCCGCTCGGCCGCCGTCTTGGTGCTTAGGGGCCGGCTCGACACGCCGCTTGAGTTCGTACGCGGCTCCGTCGTTGGCGGCCGTCGCGGCATCGGCAGGTTAACCGTCGTCGCCGCCGTGCGCACCGCCTCGTTGTTCGAAGCCCTCGCCCACTCGCCGATCTTCTCCCGACGCACCGCCCCCCACCAGGTCACGGCCTCCGCCTTCTTAAGGTCCAGCGTCGCCGGATGCGCGTAACCCGAGCGCCAGAACATCTCGTTCAGCAGCGGATTATTGCCGCCGCGGGCAAAGATAAACGACCGCCCCTTGTCCTCGAGGCCCAACACGTGCTTTTCAAAATCCATGGCTGCTCCGGATAGGCCCGGCACTTTGTTTTCCAACACCGCCGCCTTCCACGCCGGCCGCATCACGTCGTTCCACGCCTTGCGTGCTTCCTCACTCGGTCCGCGTGGGCCCCGCGAGGCCGCGGCCGGGCCAATCGCAGCCTCGAGCTTCCTGCGGTCGCCCGTCAGCAGCAGTTCCTTGGCCGTCGGAGACTGCTCGGTCAGCCGCTGCGTGAAGCGTTGAAACTGCGCCTGTCGCTCGCGCAGCGCAGGTGTGGTCGTGGCGATCTGTCCCGTGTCGACTGCCTGCCTGTACGTGGCCACCGCCTGCGCCGCCTCCGGCGCGAGCGCCGGCTCTCCCGCCAGCTTCTCGATTGTGCGCGCCCACGTTTCCAAATACTGTTCGGAAGTGGAGCGCGGCTTGTCGATCGTGCGGTTCACCAGCGTCGCCGCCTCATGCGCGGCGGCAAAGGAGCGTAGGCCCGATCCTTTCTCCTGCAGGGTGAAGAGATCGAGCCCGAGCAGCGCCTCGGGGATGAAACGCTCGTAGCCCGCCCAGGTATCCGGATCGGGATCGGGATCGCAGCCGGCCGCCAGGGATTGCTGGTCAGTAGCAGTGAAGCCCGCCGCCCGCAACGGCGGCAACGGCGGTTTGGGCATCGCCCATTCCGGCATCGCCACAAACCATTCCGCCGGCGGCGCCACCTCGCGCGGCGTGCTGAGATAGTGGAAACCGCCCGCATGACATTGCGACATCACAAACACCACCTGGCCCTGGCCGATGCCTTCGGTCAGCACCGTGCGCAACTCGGCGACACCGAGCACCTCCTTGTTGTCGGTGGCCCAGCTGTCAGCACGATCCTTCTGCCGTTTGAGCTGCCACATCGTGATCAGGCTTTCCGGATTGTCCCCTCTCGACTCGGTGCCGTGATCGCCGACAAAAAGAAAAAGTGTGCCGCCGCCTCGCACCATCGGCAGGATCTCCTCGCGCAGCGCCCGCAGAAAGCTGTCCCGCGTCGCGGGACGGTTGACTTTCAACGGTCCCGGCAGCCACGACTCCACCAGCCGCCCCTCGCGCCTCACCTGCTTGCGCGCGTCGCCGAGGATCGGCTTCTCGCCTTCTCGGTTGCCGACCCCGAAGAAAACCCACTGAGGCCAAGCCGCGTAACGGCGTTCGAAGTACGTGGCGTAGGCCTTGGCCTGAAGGTACTGCGAGTAATTGTTCGAAAGCGGCGTGCCGCCGCCCGAGAGCAACACAAACACGTCGCGCGCCCCGCCCTCCGGCGGCGCGACGAGCGCGGGCGACGCGGGCGTGGCCGAGGCGGTCTTCAGTTCGGGCGCGGGACTCGAGGAGCAGCCGACGAGCATCGCGGCGAGGAGCAGCGGAGCTAGGAGACGGGGGAAGAAGGGAGACATGGGGGAACCGGAGCGCTCAGCGTGAAGTGCGGAGAAACGGACTGGAAGGGTTGAAGATGGTTAAAAAAGACAGAGCATAAAAGAGTGTGGTAAAAATTGGTCTTTCCTCGAAAAAGTGGACACAGACTCAGGCCGCGGATGTGTCCTTGATGTTTGCTTGTTGTTCGAACGCCACGGGGAAAAGGTAACTGAGCGAGCTGTGGCGCCTCGAACGGCTGTAGAAGCATTCGATGTAATCGAAGATGATCGACTCCGCGGCACAACGGTTGAGGGGCACGACTGAGTCAAGGCCGGCCTCCGTCTTGAGGGTGCTCCAGAAGGATTCCATCATCGCGTTGTCGTAGCAGTGGCCGCGGCGGCTCATGCTGCAGTCCAGCCCGGCCACCTGCAGGGCCTGCCGGTATTCCCCGCTGGCGTACTGGACGCCCTGGTCGGAGTGGTGGAGCACGTCCGAGGCCGGCCGGCGCCGGTGCCGCTTGCGGCCCTGCAGCCCGTGCTCCCGGTTCCGCCGCGCACACCGCCTTCGGCTGATGCGCAGCTTCTGCTCCTGCAGATCCTGCAGGATGCGGGGCGAGCCGTAAGTCCGCCGGCTGCGGGCGTGGAACCGCACGATCTGCTCGCTCAGCGCCGCGTCTTGAGTCGCCCGCCGGCTCGGACGCGCGCGCCGCCAGCTGCAGCGCCCGCTGCGCGAGACCTGCAGCAGCTCGCACAGCCCCTCCACCGGATGCGCGCCCTTCATGGCCTGGACCTGGGCAAACCGCTCCCGGGCGCGTCGGAAAGGACACCCAACGATTTTTTAGCACGTTCTCCCGCTCGTGCATCTGCTCCAGCTCGGTGCGCAGCCGCGTGATCTCCGCGGTAGCCTCCTCCAGGGTCCGCGACGCCCCGGCGTCCGCCCCGGGTCGCGGCGCGAGCCGGTGGCGCCACTCGTACAGGAGCGATTCCTTCACCCCCAGTTCCTTCGCCACCTGCCGCACGGTGCGTTTGCCCTGCAGCGTCAGTTCGACCGCCCGCCGCTTGTAGTCCTCGTCGTACTGCCGGCGCGGCTGGTACTCGTTCGTCTTGGTTTCACTCATGGTGTTGCTGGCGCAGCCCTCATCCCGGCCGTCTGTCCACCAATTCGAGGCAATCTCACGCTTCCCTTTCATGGTTCTGGGGTCCTTTTGTTCGCTCCAAACTAACACTGCCCTAAGCCAAGTTTCGAGGGATCACCTCAACCCTGAAAATCCAGTTTCCGTCCAGCAACGTCGGGGTTGCCGGAGCAGGCTCGAGTAGAAGTTGCCTTTCTACCCAAGCAGAGGCGAAACGCGGAAGCACCTGACTGAAGAACGTGAGGTGCATCCAGGTTCGTCGCGAAAAAGGCCTGTCCCGCTTAGGGAGGGCTTACTTTGCTACTTGCAGGCTGCGCGACGGTCGGTTCAGCGTCGACTTTAGGTCACGTTAGGCAACCATGTCGCTGTCGCGCTTCCTTCCCTCCGTTACCGCCGCGTTCTCGGTCCTTTACGCGGCGGGTTCCGTCTCCTCCGCCTTTTCGGCACAACTTGAGAGCAACGCATCTTTCGCGGCGGCTTCGACTCTTGGTTCCGTGCGGGGCACCTTGGGTTGGGGCGATGGCCGGCCGGCCGCCGGTGTTTTAATCCTCGTCAGCGAGACCGGCCAGACGGCGAAGACCGACAAGTATGGCGAATACCAGTTCGGGAACTTGAAGGCCGGCACCTACCTCCTGATCGCCATGGCCGAGGGGTATCAACCGTTGCATCTGGCAGGCGTCTCGGTGCGCCCGGGCGAGGATCTCACGCTGGCCGGGCAGGTCATGCGCAAGGCGGTCGAGGTCACCCGGCTCGCGCCCGAGGTGGTCCGCGCCGCTGCAGCTACCGTGCTCGATCCGTACGAAGTTTCGAGCAACCGCCTCCAGCCCTACCAGAGCGCCAACGTCGACTTGCCGCGCACGATAAACGACGCCCAGCAGTATCTGATCTTCGAGCGCCGCGCCATCGAGCAGTCCGGCGCCACCAGCGTAGAGGCGTTCCTGCGGCAGCGACTGACTATGGACTCCACCGAGTCGCCGAACAACTACGGGCCCAACAACAGCAATTTTAGTTCCTTCAACCTGCGCGGCCTCGGCACGGATCACACCCTCGTATTGATCGATGGCCGTCGGCCCGCGGACTACGCCATCCTGACTGCCAGCTATCAGGCGGACCTCAACGGGGTGCCGCTGGCCGCCATCGATCGGATCGAAGTGCTGCCTTCGTCCGCCTCCGGCATCTACGGGGCGAGCGCGGTGGGAGGGGTGATCAACGTCGTGCTCCGCCGCAACTACGCCGGGGTGCAGCTCACAACCTCCTACAACAACACATTCTCGAGCGATGCGCCGGTGCGCACGGCGAACTTTGCCGCCGGCTTGGCGCTGGAGGGCGGTCGGACGCAAGTCATGGTTACGGGCAGTTATTCTGACACTCAGGTGCCGTTGGTGCAGGACCGCGATTTCGTGCGGCGGGGCAGCGCGCTGATGCGGCGGATTTCGCCGGCGACGTTTCTGCCGCCCAATTCGCAGCCGCTGGGGGCCGCGCCCAATATCCGCAGCAACACCAACACCCCGCTCTTCGGCCCCGGCACGCCGGCCCACACGACCGTGCCCCTCGGTTTCGCCGGCGGCGACCGCGCCGCCACGCTTGCCGCCCTCCAGAGCAAGGCCGGCACGTACAACTACGATCTCGCGCCCACGCATCAGAGCGGCGGCGCCTCTTACATGATCGGCTCTCCCAGCACCGTCACCGCCCAGCAGATGAAGCTTTCGCGGCAGTTTCGCTCGTGGCTTGAGGCGTTTGTGGAGTACCGCCGCAGCACCAACTACAACAAGAACGCCGAACAGACGGCCTTCTCCGGCACGGCCAACTTCACGGTCGCGGCCACCGCCCCGACGAATCCCTTCGGCCAGGCCGTACGCCTCTCCATCCCCAGCGATCCGCCGGGGGCCGTCGGTGAATTTGCCATTCAGGTCACGAGCCTCCGGGGGCTCGCCGGCGTGATTGTCAACCTGCCCCACGACTGGCGGGTGCATGCCGATTTCACTTGGAACAACACCCGCACGAGCCAATCGCAGGTCACGCTCAGCACGACGCTGATGAACAATGACTTCAATAACGGCGTCCTGAATCCGTTCCGCGACACGGTGGCCTACCCGCTGGACCTCACGCCGTATCTGGGGCGGATCACCGCCGGCACGAAGAATACGCTCGAGGAATACGCCTTCCGCACGGCCGGCCCGCTCTGGTCGCTGCCTGCCGGGCCGATCAAGCTCGCGGCCACCGGAAGCTACCGGAAGGAGTACATTCCGACTTACGTCCTCAGCTACATGTACAACACCCCGCCGAACAACTTCATCACGATCGCCTCCCGGAGCCGCGGCACCGACGCCTTCTACGCTGAAGCTTGGGTGCCGCTGGCGAGTGCGAAGAAGAACTGGCCGCTGCTGCGCCAACTCGACCTGCAAGCGGCGGGCCGCGAGGAGCGGTTCAAGGTGGCCTCCGCCGTCGCGCTCTTCACGGGCACCGGCGAGATCCCCCGCTCCCGCTCGCGCTATTCCGCCTTTACCCCGACTTTCGGCGTGCGTTACCGGCCGTTTCAGGAGGTCATGCTGCGCGGCGCCTACGCCGCGGCTTTTCGTCCGCCTTCCTACAACCAGTCGGCGCCTTCGCTCGTGACGGCGACTTCGTCCCGCATCACCGACCCCAAGCGCGACAACGCCTCCACCACCGTTGCCTCCCAGGGCGGCACCAACCCCGACATCAAGCCCGAGTGGGCTTATGATCGAAGTTTCGGCGTCGTCTGGGAACCGAGAAAGGTGGGGGGCCTACGGATTTCGGTGGACTACTCCAAGATCAGGAAGCGGGACAACATCGCGACGCTGAGCGTGCAGAACGTGATCAATTTTGAGGATTTCCTGCCGGGCCGGGTCGTGCGCGACCGGCCGGCCGCCGGCGATCTGCATGCCGTCGGCCCCATCATCTCGGTCGATGCCAAGAGCATGAATCTCAACCGCGCGCTGACCGAGAGCTTCGATGCCGCCGTCAGCTACAGCCGCCGCTCCAAGGGCGGGGGCCTCTGGAATTTCTGGAGCCAGGCGACGTCGTGGCAGCACTACCAGGTGCAGGCGACCTTCAACGCTCCGCTGGTCGAGTTCATCGGCACGCCCGGCTACGTGAAGTTCAAGGCCAGTGCCGGACTGAACTGGGACTACCAGCATTGGTCGCTGGGCTGGTCGGTGCGCTACATCGACTCCGTGCTCCAGCGCACTGCCGTGGTGGCGCAGCAGGGCTCCGCTCGCCTCCCGAGCCAGCACTACCATGATGTCTTTGTCGCCCGCCGTTTCCCGAAGTCGGTCACTCCCGAGGCCGCGTGGTGGCGCCGCGCCCTTAGCCGCACCGAACTGCAGGTGGGCGTGCAAAACGTGCTCAACAAGACCCCGCCCTTCGACGCCTTTTACAGTCCCAATTACCTGATCAGCCGCTACGGCGACCCGCGGCTCGCCACCTACACGCTGACGGTACGCAAGAACTTCTGAGGCTGGCGCAAAACACGCTGCATGGAGTTGACGGCGGCGATGGGCGGAGCGACCGGATTAATTGTCGTGCGCGCTCCCGCGCCGGGATGGGCGATCTCACCGTTACCGCCGCACTCGGAATGATACTCTCCGGCAACGGCCCAATCGGCGCCACCAGCTACACCTTCAATGACGACCGGTTCGCCACCATCTTCGGCGAGCACCGGCAACAAGCGGAAGTTCTTCGACGACTTCATCACCGCCTGGGTGAGGGTGATGAACGCCGACCGCTTCGACCTGCGCTGAGGGACGACCCGTTCTAACCATGTGGCGCGCCGCCGCAGCGCGCCACGTTTTCCCGGTCAGAGCTGAATCCCGTTCCCCGCGAGCAACTCGGAGAGCTTCTGCTTGTTCTCGGGGGAGTTACCCACGAAGCCGTTGATCACCTTGCCGTCTTTTCCGACGACGTAAAACGTCGGTATTCCGGAGACGTTGTAGAGTTTCTTCGCGATGTTGTCGTCCCCGCGCCCGGCCGGATCGAAGACTTTGAGGTAGCTCGTCTTGACCTGCGGCTCAACCATCCACTTGTCGAAGTTCTCGCGGGTGTCCCAAACGCAGAGCCCCAGCAGCACGAAGTCCTGTCCGGCCGCCTTTTGGTGGAGCGACTCGAGGTAAGGCATAGAGGCTTTGCACGGTCCGCACCACGGGGCCCAGAAGTCGATCAGCACGAGCTTCCCCCGGAAGTCCGAGAGCTTCACGGGCCGGTTGTCCTTGGTGAGTGCCGTGAAGTCGGGTGCCTCGGTCCCGGCGGCTAAAAGAGCGGGTCTCCCGCCGGAGGGTCGCGCCTCGGGAGGTTTGCCGGGCGCCTGGGCGACGCGAGTCGTGGGAGTGAGCTTGAGCGACGACCCGTCGGCCGGAGCCGAGATATCGTAGGTCGATGAACCGAAACGCACGGGTTGGCGCGCGTCGAAACGCTCCGCGTAGGGGTCAAACTGGCCGTCACCGTCCAGATCCGCCATCAACCAGAAAGGACGCGCCTTGTCGCCCGCGACGCCGGCCTTGTCGTAGCGGGCGTCGTTGTCGTTCTCGATAAGCACAAGCGGGACGACGCGGCCGCCGACCTCGAACCGGCCGGTACGGGCGGAGAGCCGACGATAGGTCAGCGCGTACTCCCCGTCAGGCCGCGGGACGGTGTAGATGAACATAAGCCGGTAATCGGCCGAGCCGATCTCACCCGCGGCGGAACCGTAGGAGGCGCGCAAGGTGGCATGGTGCAAACCGGCGGTGATCTTGCCGCGAGGGACGGATTTTTCCCACCGGCCGTCGCCGTCGTCGGTCAGGTCGCCGTTGCGGTTGAGGTCGATGTAGATCCGGCGGAGCTCGGGTTTGCCCGCGGGTTCGCGGTCGATGGCGATAAGGTGCCTGGCGGCCGGTCCGTCGCCAGCCCGGATGCGGCCGAAGACCAGCGTGCCGTTCGCCGCGGGAGCCTTGGTGACCTCCGGCGGACGCTCGGAGGAGAGCGCGACGTTCTCGTTGAAGAACGGCAGGCGGCCCCACAACAACCCGCCCTCGGAGAGGATCGCGCTGTCGTGAACCAAGGGAACCACGCGCGCCTCCGCAGCTTGGACCGGGGCAAGCGGCGTCAGCAGGAGGCAGGCGAGGGATGCGGTGAGAATTTTCATGGGATTAAGGAATACTGGGATGGAATGGCGCGGCGAAGGGCTAGGGATACGGTGCTCAGATTCGGCGTGAGACGCTGAGATGGTAGGTACGCATCTTGGCGGAGTGAAAGCCCCCATCGTAGCCCCACACCGTGTTTGCGAATGGCGGCGCACGGTCGAGGATGTTGCCCACCCCGCCCCGGAGTCGCAGGCGCCGGCGTGCCCAGTCGAAGGAACCGCCGACGTCCCAAGTGGTGAACGAGTCCACTCGGCGCCCGTTGCGATCGAAATCGCCCTGATGATAGCAGGCGAGCGAGGCTCCGTAGGCGCCCCGCGTCCAGACGGCGAGGAAGTTACCCTTCAAGTCCTGCGGGAAACCGAAGGTGCCCTTGCGCTCCACCAGGGGATCACCGGGGTTGAAGGCGATCTTGTAGGACGCCAAGTAGGTCGCGGTGGCGCGGAAGTTGAGGCGGCCCAGCGGGGAATCCGCGACGACGTAGCCCAGCGAGAAGTCGTAGCCGCGGGTGACGACGAGGCCGAAATTCACGAAGCGGGCGTCAATGCCGGACACCCGGCCAGGCAGACCGGCGGCGGTCTCCGCGGCGGTCGCGCTGACCCGCGTGAGGCGGTCCGGGAAGGACGACTCGAAGTCGAGCAAGGTCTGCGGCAGCAAGTTCGTGGTGAGGTTGCGTTGTTCCTTGCGGTAATGGTCGAGGCCGAGGCTCAGGCCGCTGACGCCCGGGACATTGACCAACAGTCCGTGGTTGTAGGTCCGCGATGTCTCGGGCTCGAGGCTCGGGAAGGAACCGGAGGTCACGAGCATGAGATAGCGCTCGTTGGAACGGCGGCGGTCGATTAGCGTCTGGTTCTGGCCCGACTCCGGGCGCTCGAGCTCCGTGAGGGCGGGAGCGCGGTATCCGGTTCCATAGGACGTACGGAGCAGAACGGCCGGGACTGGTTGCCAGCGGAGGGCGATCTTGGGGTCCGTGGTGGAGCCAGCCCCCTCGATCCGCTCGTGGCGCGCCGCAAGCGAGGCGTCGAGACGGTGGAACAGCGGGAAACGCCGGCCGCCGCCCGCGACGGGGACCGAAACCTCCGCAAAGGCCGCGAGGTTATCGCGCGTCTCGCGGCTGCGGGGCGGCAGCAGCGTGGTCGGGATGTTGGTGGTGCGCACCCGGTCCTGCTGCGTCCACTCGCCGCCGAGCGCGACCTGTAGGTCGCCGGCAGGCAGCTGTCGCAGCGGCCCGCGCGCGGTGAGCTCGGCGGTGTAGACGTCGGAGTCGGCGCTCTCGAGCGTAACGTTGATCAGCGAACCATAAAGCCCGGCCGGGTTGGTGGGCCCCTTGGCGCGGTAGTCGCCGAAAAGATTGAGCGCCCGTCCGGGGTCGGTTTGGTTAAGAGCGGCGTTGATTGCGGCGTTGTTGGACAGACCACCGTTGCGGGCGTGCAGCCGTTGACCGTAGAACAACAGGGAGCCCTCGGCCTGCCAGCGACCGGGAAGCTCGGCCCGCAGACCGCCAACGCCGCGCAGGGAACGGGTCTGGGTGAGGAGATCGCGGGGCCCGAGCTCCTCGTGGGCGATCGCCACGCCGAGATCCTGACCGAAAGGATTGAAGGGGTTGGAGGCCGGGATGCGCGGCAACGTGGCGAGCCCGTTGGGATTGTTCGTCGGGACGGGATTGGCGCGGGTGTCGGTGAAGTTGCGGGTGAGGGCAAGCTCGGTGAAAAGCGTGAGTAGGGGCGAGAACGAGAACTCACCGGCCAGCGAGAAGCCGCGGCGGCTGGTGGGAGTGACGATCGAGTAGAGGTTCGCGGTGTTATAGTAGGCGCGCTGGCCCGCCGTCGCCGCGAAGTCGGCGACCCGGAGAGACTTCCCATCCTGACCGGCCGGCACCAACGCCTGGGTGGCGGGCGAGCCGTTGGGGTTGAGCAGCCCGCGGAGCGTCTGGCCCGGCAGCGCGTAGACGGTGGCGGGGTAGCCGATGGTGCTGCGGAAGTCGTCCCCACCGCGACCCGTGTGGTCGCCCGATCGCGAGAACCAGCGCTGGCTCGCCCAGAGGGGCTCGCGCTCGAACCAATCCAGCACCGCGGTGAGCCGGAGCCTCCCCCGCGTGAAGCCGTGGGTGAGCGTCGCGCCGCGCTCAAAACCGCCGCCGTGCCAGGTCCCGCCGAAGCGCGTGCGCAGCTCCGTCTCGTTGAAATCCCGGCGCAGGATGATGTTCACCACCCCGCCGATCGCGTCGGTGCCGTAGATCGCCGACGCCCCGTCGGTGAGCACTTCGATGCGCTCGATCATGCCCATCGGGATCGTGTTGATGTCGAAGAAACCCTGCGGCGGCGTTGTGCCGTTGTTGCCGCGCCCCGAGAGGGGCGCGCGGCGGCCGTTGATGAGCACGAGCGTGGAGTTCGAGCCGAGCCCGCGCAGCCCCACTCCCGACTGGCCGGCATTGCGCGCGAACAGCAGCGGGTTCTCGTCGTTCACCACCCCCGCGCGCCCCGCCGAGGCGCCGGTGAAATTCTGCGGCAGCGTCCGCAGGAACTCCTCGGTGGTCGCGAGGCCGGTGGCCTCAATGAAGGGACGGTCGAACGTGAGCAACGGCGACGGACCCTCGACGTCGATCTGACGCAGCCGCGAGCCGGTGACCTCGTACGACTGCAGCACCACCGGCGCGGTCGCTCCGGCGGCGGCGGAAATGGGCACGCTCAGGGCGAGGAAGACGAGGGCGAGACGGACCTTCGGGAATGGGCGCATGGCGGGGCACTGGGAACGTTTTCAAGAGGATGCCGCGATCGCGCCACGGGCAAGACTGAAGCTTGCGCGCACGAATCCTGGATGAACGGGGATCTCCTTGCCGCGCGGAGCGCACCGTGCCTTGCCCAGCGCCTGATCGATGAGAACCACTCCTGCCCCGCCATCGCACCGCTCCTCACGCTGCGCGGCGCCTCCGTCCCGGCGGCAACGTCGGCCGCAGCGCTTCGCCTCCCTGCGGGTCAGGAAACCAACCTGATCAAACCCGGATGTTTCCGGCCCCGCGTTGATCGGCGCTTCCAGCCGTCGCGCGGCGGCGGCTTCTGCGAGCCGGGTCAGCTGGCGGTGCGGCGTGAACACCGCCGCGGCACGCGCCCGTCCCGCTTCAGCTCGATTCCACCTTGCCGCCGCGCCGCCGGCGCCCACGCTACGCGACTGAAGCCCATGCCCCAGCCGCCCGAACGTAACGTACCGACACCCGCGCGCGCAGCTTGGGCCCGCCGCGCGGCGATGCGTTTCGCCACCGCAGTGGCCGCCTGCCTCGCCGCCGCGATTTTCCCCGCCCGCGGCGAGGGACGCGCGCTCCCCCTGACTCTCGTCGACGGCCGCATCGTGCTGGATCTCACTTTGCGCAACGCCGCGGGCCGGGAGGATTCGGTCAGCGTCGAACTCTCCCTCGATGAGGCGGGCACGCTCCTCCTGCACAGCGATCAGCTCGCTTGGACCGGCGCCGACCCCTCGGCGCGAGACTCGACGCTCCGCGTGACGCTCGCTGGGGAACTCGCGCTCGACCTGCCCGCCGCTGAACTCCGGCCCGACACCTCCCCGGCCCGCGTCCAGGACCAGAACCGCGTCACGCGCCTGTTCGCCGCGGATCTCCGCGAGCGCAAACTGAAGGGCGTGCTCGGGCTGGGATTCCTCCGGAACCACGATTTCACGCTGGACCTCTCCGCTCGCCGGCTGCTCCTGCGCCTGCGCCGCGCGGCGGAGGAAGACGGCGCCCCGCCGGCGGCCGGCGGTCACGCCTTCCCGTTCACCACGGCCGGGGGCCGTATCCTTTTTCAAGTGACACTGCCTGGCGGGACACCCGCGCGCATGATTCTCGGCAGCTCCCGGCACGACACCCTGGTCGACCCGGCTCTAGCGCGCCGCTTGGGCCGGCCGGACGGGGACATCAGCCCCGTGACCCTCGCTGGAGGCGGCGGCCTCGAACTCTCCCGCGAGGTCGCGCTGCGGCCCCTCGACTGGAGGGTGGACGCGGCGGACGGTGGCGAAGCCGAGTTCCTTTCCGGAGTGAACCTGCTGGAGAGCTTCCGCCTCGACGTGGAGTGGTCATCCGCCCGGGCCGTGTTCACGCGCCTGCGCGATCCCGCGACTTCGCCGGCCGACCGCAGTTTCTTCGCGGCCCGCGCCGCGGATACGGCGGAAGCCTACGAGGTTTTCCTGGAGGCGAACCCGGGCAGCCGTTTCGGGCCGGAGGCGGCCCGCCGCCTGATCGAGCTGCGATTCAAGGATCCGCTCGGGCTGGACGTGGCCGTGCTCGCAGCCCTCCAGCGCGTGGCCGACACCTCGCCGCCCGACCGACGCACGGAAAACTGCCTTCCCCACGTGCTGCGCCTCGCCTCCCTGGACGGCCAGGCCGAGCTGGCCATCCAGGCCGCCCGGCTCGCGCTGCAGCATTCGCGATCGGCGGTCACCGTGCAGCACGTCTACCGCCTGCACCGCATCCTCGGGGAGAAACACCTGGAGCGCGACGAGCTGGCCGCCGCGTGGCGACACCTCCTGTCGGCGGCGTTCGTGCCAATCGCACGCGATCCGGAGCACGCCTTCCGCGTGGCGCTCGGTCTGGCCCGTGTCTACGAGCGCCAGGACCGTCCGGCGCGCGCCTACTCCCGCTACCGGGCCGCCCTCGCCGTGCCCGGAGCGCCGCTTAGCGACGAACTGCGCGCCGAAATCAACGCCGCGATGGAACGTCTCCGCGGGCGGATCGCCCCGGATCAACTCGAGCTTCTCGACAGCTGAGCCATGGCCGTCGCTCCCGCAGGCAACCCGCGCCGCGCCGATCCGCTCGCCTCACGGCTTGACCGTCTGGCAGCCACGGGACGTTTTCACCTGCGTCGAGCCCGCTTTGCGCGGGAAGCCCACGGCGCCCTCGCCTGGGCGCCGCTGCTTCTCCCCGCCGGCCCCTTGGCCGAACTCGTGGTGCGCCTCGCCACCGGCGCGCCCGCGCCGGGACCATGGACCGCCGTTGGCCTCCTCGCTCTGGGCCCCGCGCTGCTCGTGGCGCTGCGCGCGGCCCGGGCCCTCGCCGCACCCGCCGCGCCGCGGCGCGACGCGCTCGCGCTCCACGACCGGAACGCCCGCGCCGCGGAGCGGATCATCTCCGCGGACGACTTCATCTCCTCGCCCGGGCTGGAGGAGGGCTCGCTGCAGGGCGCGTTCATGCGCGCGGTGGTCGCGGAGGCGCGGGCTGACGCGGAACGCGCCCTTGCCTCACCGCTGCCGAGGCCGCCGGCCGCGCGCTGGAGGCCCCACCCATCCTCGCTGCTGGGTGCGGCCGCCGCCATCATCGTCTGGTGGGCCGGAAGCTTCACGCCCGCGACCGCTCCGGGCCGCGCTGGGGACGTCGGCTCCCCTCCGCCCACCCTCGCCTCGATCGCGGAGAGGGGAAAACCTTCCTCCAGCGAGCGCGCCCCCACTCCTCCAACCCGTCGCGAGACTCCGGCCGATTCTCCCGCGATTCCCGCAGCCGCGGAACGCTCCGTTTCCACGCCGCCCGACCGCTGGCAGCGGCGCGGCGAGCAGCCCATGGACGGTGCGCCCGGTAGCGGCGGCGGCTCCTACGCGAGCGGCGCCAACCCCGGGGCGCGGGCCGCTGGCGTGGCCCCCAGCCAGCGAGCGGCACCCGACCGGAAACGGGAGGAAAATCGGGCCGAGGAGAAACTGGAGGATCGGGAAACCTCCGCCGGAGGCCGGCGACCGGCGCCACGCCCGCGCAACGACCAGGGCCAGCTTGCGGCCGACGCCAATGCCGGCCAGGGCCGCTCCTCTGCGCCGGGCGCCAATCTGAATCCATTCGAGGCCCCCGAGGAGGCCGACCGCACCGGACGAGGCGCCGCCGCCGATGCCGAGGACAACGCGGCGGAGGACGAGGATGAGCGGGAGAAATCCGGCGGGGCCAACCGCCCGATGGGCCACACGCGGGACCCCGCGGTCGACCGCAACCTCTCCACCCGGCCGCCCGAGGACGGCGGTCGTCCGGGTGACGGCCGCGGCGGTCCGGGAGAAATCAAGAAATCCCGCGGAGTTCCCTCGATGATACTCGGGCTGCCCTTGCCCGACCGCGTCCCCGGCACTCCGGGCGCCGGCCGCTCCAAGGTCACCCAGGAATTCAGCCGCCCGCGAGAAGAGTCGCACGCCCCGGTCGGCGCGCTCGACCATGCCCCGCGCTCCGGTGCCGTCGGGCATCTGGATGAGCCCGACCCCGCGCCGTGGCGTCGCGCGATCGTCGAGAATTATTTCCGCGCGCTCCGCACCCGCGACGCTGCCGCCCCGCCTCGCTGAAGCTTTCCATGTCCAAAGACGCCATCACCACCGCCGACGCCCTCCGAGAGGCCGATCGCTTCCGGGAGATCCACCGGAACATCAAGACCCAAATCGGCCGCGTGATCGTCGGCCAGGAGGAGGTCGTCGACAGCGTGCTCACCGCCCTGCTCGCCGGCGGTCACGTCCTGCTCGAGGGAGTACCGGGCCTTGGGAAGACCCTCCTCGTACGGAGCCTCGCCCGCGCCATCGACGCACGCTTCTCGCGCATCCAGTTCACCCCGGACATGATGCCCGCCGACATCCAAGGCACCGCGGTGCTCGTGGAAAGCGAACCGGGGCGCCACGAGCTTCGCTTCCAGGAAGGGCCGCTGATCGCCAATCTGGTGCTCGCCGACGAGATCAACCGGGCGACGCCCAAGACCCAGTCGGCCCTGCTTGAGGCCATGCAGGAGCGGCAGATCACCGTCGGACGCCGCACCATACGGCTGGAGGAACCCTTCTGCGTGCTGGCGACCCAGAATCCGGTCGAACAGGAGGGAACCTATCCCTTGCCCGAGGCCCAGCTTGACCGCTTTCTCTTCAAGATCGTCGTGGGCTACCCTCGGGAGGAGGACTACGCCGCGATCCTTGACCGCACGACCGGCGGCACCGAGGCCACCGTATCCGCGGCGGCCACTGGAGAGGAAATCGTGCGGCTGCGCCACGTCGTGCGTTCGGTGCCTGTTCCCACCCACGCCGCCGAGCACGCCGTGCGGCTGGTGATGGCCACGCAGCCGGGCAGCCCTTACGCGACGGCGCGCGTGAACGCCTGCGTCGCACTGGGCGCCAGCCCCCGCGGCGCCCAGGCGCTGCTGCTGGCCGCGAAGGTGCGCGCCCTCGCCGCCGGGCGCCACGCGGTGGTCACCGCGGACATCCGAGGCGTCGCCCTGCCGGTGCTCCGGCACCGTGTGCTGATCAACTTCCAGGGACAGTCGGAGAACGTCACCGACGAGGCGATCGTCCGGGACGTGCTCGCGGCGCTGCCCGAGCCCGCCGGCCGGTGACGAGCGTTCCCATCACCTTTGAGCGGCTCTTCGAGCCCACCTTTCTTGCCGCGCTCTCCCGTTGGAGCCTCCCGGCGAGGCGCGTGGCCGCCGGCGGCCGGCACGGCGAGCGCCTCTCCCTCGAGGCCGGGGCGGGCCTCGAATTCCGCGACCACCGACCCTATTGCCCCGGCGACGATCTGCGGGCGATCGACTGGAATCTCTTCCTGCGCCTCCGCCGAGTCTTCACGCGCGTCTTCGACGAGGAACAGGACCTGCCGGTCTACCTCTTGCCCGACGTGTCGGGCAGCATGTTCCATGACGGTGACGGCCCCCCCGCCATCATCACCGCGCTCCGCTGTGCGCTCGCCCTCGCGGCCGCTGGCCTCTGCCACCATGACTCCGCCGCGCTCCTGCCCTTCTCCAGCCGGCTCGAGGTCGCCTTCCAACCCGGGGGCGGCCGCGCCCGCCTGCTCCCTTTCGCCCGCCGGCTCGCGGCATTGGCGGCCGCCGCCGGCGGCGCCCCGACCAGCCTCGAGCCATCCCTCACGACTGCCGCGCGGATGAATCTCCGCCGGGGGCTCCTAGTCGTGATCAGCGACTTTTTTGATCCCGGCGGCGCGGCCGCGCTCGCCGCCGCCCTGCGCCCGATGCGGCACCGCGTGCTGCTCGTCCAAGTCACCCGGCCCGCCGACGCCGCGCCCGCGGTGGCGGGCGACGTCCGCCTCACCGACTGCGAGACCGGCGACGCCGCCGACCTGACCGTAACCCCCGGGGTGCTTGCCCGCTACCGCGCGGCGTATTCTCGTTTCAATGACGAGCTCGCCGCCGTCGCCCGCGCCCGTCGCGCCGGCCTGCTGCGGGTCGACGCCGGTGCCGCGCTGCTGCCCCAGCTCGCGCGGCTCCTCGGCCCCGGAGGGATCACGCCATGACCTTTGCGCAAATGTCCGCCGGGGCGGTGCTGGCCGGCCTCGCCGCCCTCGCGGCCGCCCTCTTTTTCCTCCAGCGTCTGCGAGTGCGGCGCCGACCGGTCCGGGTGGCCACCACGCTTTTCTGGCGGGAGGCCGCGGGCGAGGCGCCTGCCCGCATGCTCACCGAGAGGTTCCGCCACCCCGCGGCCTACGCCCTCGCGCTCCTCATCGCCTCACTCCTGTGGGTCGCGTTCGCCCGGCCGGCGCCGGGCGGGGCCTCCGTCGGCGACTTCCGGACGCTGGTGCTCGACGGTTCCGCCGGCATGGCCGCGGGCGACCGTTTCGAGCGGGCGGCCGCGGCTCTGGCAAGGCACGTCGCGGCCCTCCCCTCCTCCGCCCGGCAGGTCGTTTGGAGCGGCGCCACCGTGCGCACGCTGCTGAACCCGGGAGAGCACCCCGCCCTTCTCGCCCGCAGGCTCGAAGGGCTTCGCCCCGAGCCCGCGCCATCCCGCCTCGAAACTCTGATCCGCGACCTAGCGCGCACCGGCGGTCGGGGCGAGGTGATCGTGTTTGGCGACGCGCCCTTGCGCCCCGCCTCAGTGCCCGACGGCATCCGCGTCTCACGCGCGGCATCCGGCGCCCGGCCCGCCACCCGTAACGCCGGCATCACCGGCTTGGGTGTGGCTGAGGCCGCGTCCGGGGCATGGGATCGCGTCGATATCCTCGTGCGGGTCGCCGGCGACGCGGCCCCGCCGGTCGTGACGCTGGAAGGCACGCCCTTGCCGGCCGGAGAAACTTCCCCCGACGGTCTGCTCTTCCGGGACGTGCCGGCGGCCGGCGGTCTGCTGTCCGCTCGGGTGCGCGGAGGTGACGCCCTATCCGCCGACGACGAGGCCCGGCTCCGCCTGCCCTCGCGCCCGCCGCTCCGCGTGCTGCTCGCTTCCTCGCTGGAGTCCGCGCTTCTTCCCGCTCTCGCCGCCGACCAGGCGGTGGAGCTCGTCGCGGAGCGGCCGGGGGTCGTCGTGAGGCGCGCCGGGGAGACAGTCGCCTCCGGCGTACCGGCCCTAGTCGTCGTACCAGCGGACGCCGGTACGCCGGCTTTCCGGATTCGGCACCCGGCGACCCTCGACCCCGAACTGGTTCTCCGTGAGGCCGTCCGCGCCACCGGCCTTCGGGAGATCGACGCGGGAGCGATCGCCGACGCCACCCGGCGCCCGGTCGAGGTTGAGGTCGCATCGGCGCCGGCCTGGGGGCTGGAACTGAGGGAGGATTTGCTTGCGGATCATCACGATTTCACGCGGACGCGCGCTTTCCCCCTCTTTCTCGCGCAGTCCGTGCGCTGGCTGGCGGGCGTCGAGAGGCAGGCCCCGCAGGCCGCGGCCGGCGAAACCCTCGGGACCGAGAGCACCGCGCGCGCGCCCCGCTTTCTCGGCGGATCGGGAAAGGTCATCGATCCGCTCGGAGTGCCCTTCACCCCAGCGGCGGCCGGCGAATTAAGGCGCGCGGACGGCGGACTGGACCTCGCGGTATCCCTGCTGGATCACGAGACCACCATCCATCCGGCCGCGGGGTCGGAAGAGTCTGGCGTCGGATCACCATCCGCGACCGCCGCGCACCCGGCCTTCTGGCTGCTCTTCGCCGCGCTGCTGCTCCTCGGATTGGAGTGGCACCTTTTGCAGACTGGGAGGATCCCGTGAGCATCGAGTTCACCCAACCGCTGGTCCTGCTGCTTCTCGCCGCGGTTCCGCTGGCGTGGATCCTCCCCCGCCGGACCGGGCGGACCGCCGTCCGCACCCTGCGGCTGGTGGTCTTGTCGCTGGTCGTGATTGCCCTGGCCGGCCCGGTGCTGATCTCGGGTGACGCGACCCCCCATCACGTGCTGGTTCTGGATCGGTCGGCCGGAATCTCGGCGGAGAAACAATCACTCTCCTCCGCGGTGACGGCCCGTTGGCGCGCGCAAGCGCCCGGACCGCAACATTCGAGTATTGTCCTCCTGGGCGCTTCCGGCGGCGGAGCGGACTGGCTGGAGGGAGCCGGAGTCACGGTCCTCACGGTCTCCGACCCGGTCAGCAAAACGCCGTTTTCTGCCGCGCTGGCAGCGGCGGCGAGACGGATTCCGGCGGGTTCGCCGGGCGTGGTGACGGTCGTCTCGGACGGGCTGTCCACCGACCGCCGCTGGGGGCCGGTCGTCCAAGATCTGACCGAACGCGGCATTCCTGTCGCGGCCTTCGACCTTGGTGTGTCCGCCGGCGATATCTACCCCGCGCGCCTCATCCCCGACGGCATGCCGCGCGCCGGTCACACCGCCCGTGTCTTGGTTGAGGTGCTGGGCTTGTCGGCCGGTGTTGCGGTGCGCCTCACGGACGACACCGGGCGCGTGCTGGCCTTCGCGGAGCGGCGTCCCGCCACGGGGCGGGTGCTCATTCCCCTCGAGTTCGAGCCCGAGGCGGCCGGCTTCCTTCCGTTGCGCGCCGAGGTGATGGCGGAGGGGGACGCGGATACCGGAAACAACACGCTGTCGACGGTGTTGGCGGTTCAATCTCCCCGCCGCGTGCTCTATCTTGGAGCACGTATCACCGGGGCCGCCGCGCGCCTCGGCTCGCTGCTCGGGCCGGGATTTCAGCTGACCGTGGTGGAAGGCGGGGCAGAACTTCCCGATCCCGCTGATCACGACCTCATTCTTATTGATGACCGGCCCGCCGGACTCGTTTCTGAGCAGTTTCAGCGGCAGGTGGCCGCCGCGGTGCGACGGGGCGCACTCGGTCTGCTTTTCACGGGAGGCAGGGCCGCCTTCGGAACGGGCGGCTACGAGGGTACCCCCCTGGCGGAAATCCTGCCCGTCGACTTCATCCAGCGGACGGAAAAACGAGACCCGAGCACCGCGCTTGCGGTGATCATCGACACCTCCAGCTCCATGATGGGCACGCGCATCGAGCTCGCCAAGCAGGTCACCCGTCTCGCCATCCGCCGCCTCAAAGCCCACGACCGCGTCGGTATCGTCGAGTTCTACGGTAACAAGCATTGGGCGCTGCCGCTCCAGTCTGCCGCGAACAAAATCGCGATCGACCGCGCCATCGGGCGGATGCAGGCCACCGGCGGAACCGTGATGTACCCGGCGATGGAGGAGGCTTACTACGGCCTCAAGAACGTCAGCACGCGCTACAAGCACGTCCTGATCATCACCGACGCTGGAGTGGAGGACGCGGACTATGAGTCGCTCGTGCGCCTCATGGCACGCGACAATGTGAACGTCTCCACCGTCCTCGTCGGCGCCGGCGCCCACAGCCAAAGCCTGATTGACATCGCGACATGGGGCCGCGGGCGGTTTTACTCCGCGTCCGACCGCTACAGCCTGCCCGAATTGGTTCTCAAGCAGTCCACCACCATGAATCTGCCGGCCTACCGGGAGGGCATGTTCCCGGTGCGGGCCCGCGGCGGCGCCGCGTGGTGGGGCGATCTCGACCGGGAGGCCCTTCCCGCCCTGAGCGGTTACGTCGAGACGGGCGCGCGGCCGGGCGCGGAGGTACCGCTTGAGACGGCCGATTCCGCCCACCCGGTGCTCGCATCCTGGCAGCATGGCGCGGGAAGGGTGACCGTGCTCGCCACCGAGCCGGTCGGAGGCGGCACGGCTGGCTGGCAGGCGTGGAACGGCTACGGGCGCTGGCTTGCGCGCGTCGCCGCCCGGACGGCCGGCGATGGCAGGGAGTTCGACTTCTCCGTGTCCCGCCGGGACCACGAGATTGTTCTGGAAACGCGGCGGCTGGATCCTCCCTCCGGCTCGCGGCCGCGAGTCGGAATGCTGGACGCGGAGGGCCGCGAGACGGGTTCCGTTGATTTCCATGCCATCGCGCCCGGCCTCTTCCGGGCCGTCGTGCCGGCGCATCCGGACCGCGAGGTCCGTTTCTCGGCCGGAGGCGGAGCTGGCGGAAACCGTCCCCTTCAACTGATTGTTTCCCCTGCCGCGGAAGACGTGGTCGCCGAGCGGCAGGTGGATCCCGCCCGGCGCCTTGACCTCTCCGCCTTGGCGGCCGCGACCGGAGGGGTACACCATGACCTGGCCGAGGGCTTGCCTACCGCGCTTTCCTGGCCCTCGCCCGCCGAGGGACGCGCGTCCCCCGCCGCGACCGAACTCTGGCCCTGGGCGGCCCTGCTGGCGCTGCTCGTCTGGATCGCCGAAGTCGCCCTGCGCCGCCTGCCCGAACGCCCATGAGCCGCCGCCTCCGCCTTCTCGCCTCCGGGACGCTCGTTCCGGCCCTGCTACTCTCTGGCCGGGCTTCCCCCCTGCAACCGACGGCGCTGGCTGATTCCCTTGCGCCGGCAGCGCTCGAGGCGCTCTATCGCGAAGCGGTGGTGCGCGAGGGCAAGGTCGACGGCGCCGTCTCCCGCCTCTCGACCCGAGGTTTCGATCCCGGTCGAACCGTTGCCGAGCGGCGCGAGGCGCTACTCGCGGCCGCGGACCTCGAGTGGCGCTTCGGTCGCGCCGCGGCGGCCGGAGCGCTCGCGGAACGCGCGGTCGCGCTCGGACCCGATCCGGCGGCGTCCCTGCTGCTCGGCCGGCTCCTCGAATCTGACGGCCGCCTCGATGAGGCCCGCCGCGCCTACGAGGCCTCGCTGGGCGCCGGCGCCAGCCCCGCCGTCTCCGGGGAGATCCGTCTGCGCCTCGCCCTGCTCTCCACCGACGCGCGCGACATCGAAGGGTTGGTCGCACTGGCCCGTGAGCGCGACCGGGCGTTCCGGAACCGCGCGGCCGTCGTGCTCGCCTCACTCGACCGGCCCGCCGAGGCCGCAGCGCTCTACGAGGTGGCCGGCGAAGCCGGCGCCAGCCACCGGGAGCACCTGCGCGTGGCGCAATGGGCGGTGCGGGCGGGACAATCCACCGCCGCGAAGGAGCATGCGTGGAAAGCGGTGCTCGCATCTTCGCTGACGCGCGACGTGCGGTACGCGCTCAGCGTGCTGGTCGAGGCGCATGAGCTCGACGGTTCCTGGGGTGAGTTGCTCACGCGCGTCGACGGCGTGCCCAAAGCTGGCCCCGATTTCCAGGATCTGAGGATAGACCTCCTTCGCCGCCTGCGACGGCCCGGCGAGGCGATAGCGCTGGTCGAGTCGGGGCGCGCGGGCGCGATGACCGCGACCCACCGGCGTCGCCTGCTGCGCATGTACGCGGAGGCCGGCCGGCCGGCCGACATGGTGGCGGAGTACCGGCGGCTGATGGCCGCGGAGCCGGCCGAAACCGCGTGGCCGCGTGGACTCGCCGAGCATCATCTGGAAAACGGGGAACGGGAGCGGGCCGCCGCGGCTTGGAGGGATTTCACCGCAGCCAACCGAGATCCCGCCGTCCTGCTTGAGGGCGCTCGGGCCATGGCGCAAGCCGGCCTCGGGGAGCTCGCCGAGGCCGCCGCCGCGCGGTGCGAGAGCCTTGATGCGGCGAACGCGGTGCGGGCCGCGTGGTTCCGCTTCGAGCACCACCTGCGACGGGGTTTGGTGGCGGACGCGGAGGCGGAGCTGGAACGGATCGCGGCGCGACTCAGCCCAGCCGATCCGGGGCGAACGGAGATCGCGGACGCCTTCGAGCGGACGCGGAATCCGCGCCGCGCGGTCGCCGTCTGGGAGGAGTTGTCCCGCGCGGCGGGCGGTCTTGGCCTGGACGAACGGATGCGGCTCGCTTGGCTCTACGACACGGTGGGGCGGAGAGACGAGGCCCTCGCGGTCTGGCGGGAGCTTTGGGAGCGCGACGTGCCGGAGTCGCGGCGTCGTATGGTCGAGGACCGGCTGCTGCTGCTGGCGGCGGAGCTTGGTGCGCTCGGCGACATCGCGGCCGGGCTGGAGCAGCGGCTGGCCGCCGGAGAAGCCGCGCCCAAGGAAAGCTCCCTGCTGGTGAGGATCTACACCGAGGCGGGCGACCCCGCGGCCGCCGTCGAGGTTATACAGGAGTATCACGGCCGGACCGGCGGCGGCCCGCCGGCGGAGATCGCCAGCCTGCGCGAGCAGGCGCGCGTGTACCAGACGCTGGGACGGCACGCGCCCTTCCTCCGCGTGACGGAGCGCTTGCTTGAACTAGACCAGGTCGGCCGCGTTGATCACCTTCAGGCGCTTGTTCTCGCGCACGTGGAACACGGCGGTCGGCGCGAGGCGGCGGCGCTGCAACGTCGCCTCGCAGAGTTACGGGACGCGAGCCCCACGGCGGGCGACGAGTTCGAGGCCGGCGTCCTCGCGATGGCCGGATTGCGCGGCCAGGCGATCGACTCCTACCGCCGCGCCTTGGCGCGCCAACCGGCCGCCGCCGACAACCATCTCCTGCTCGCGGACCTGCTCCGTCAGGACCGGCGGGCGCCCGAGGGCATCGCGATCCTGCAGCACCTCGCCGAGCACGCTCCGACCGACGACGCGTTCGTGGTCGCGATCGACGGTATTCTCAACCTGCGGCCCGGCCCCGACTCGCCGGCCCTGCGCTGGGCGCAACGGCGGGTGCTCGGCCGGCTCGCCGGCCGCGAGGATCGCCACCACCTGCACGAGCTCGCGGCCGAGGTGGCCGAGGCTGCCCGGGAGCCGCGCGTTTACCTCGCCGCGCTGGAAAACTCGCTGGTGGACGCGGGTCCCCGCCGCGGCGCCGTACTCCGCGAGCTCGTTTCTGCCACCGAGGAGCGTGCCGGCTTCATGTCCGGCGCCGCGCCGGCCCCCGACCCCTGGCTGAACCTCGCCTTCAGCCGCCGCCTGATCGCGCTGGGGGAGGAGATGCCACCGGAAGTCTACCTCAACCTCGGCCGCACCTTTCTGCGCATGGGGGAACCGGGCGAGGCGCTGGAGGCCTTCAATCTCGCCATGGAACGCGGCGGCCGTCCGACGCTCGTCGAGGATGCGGCCGACCGTTTCGAGGCCGCCGGCCACGGAAGGGAGGCGGCGACTTTGTATGAACGCGCCCTCGCTGCGGACAGCGCCAATGCCGGCGTCATGGCAAAACTAGCGCAGGTGCGCAGCCGGGACGGCTCGGCCTCCGATGCGCACGGCATGTACCTGCGCGCACTGCTGCTCTTGGCCGGCCAGCAACCGCTGGAAACCGAGGGCAACGAACGTCGTCGCACCACGCCCGGGGATCAGGGTTTCACCTTCGTGCACCGGCGGCACTTTTGGACACTTCAAGCGGGGCTGCTCTTCACGCTTCCGGGAGCCGGGGGCTCGGAACCGGCATCCTCCGCGGCGGGCGCCCTGGAGCGCGCCACAGACCTCGCTCTGGCCGAGACGCTCCCTCGGGCCGCCGCCCGCCCGCAGGCGCCGCTGGCTTCCTTCCCGCGCCTCAACCTCCTCTCGCAGATCGTCCGTCGCCTGGCCCTGGCGGAGGCCCGACACGAGGACGCTGATCGCCTCGACCAGCGGCTGCTCCTCCACTTCGGCCATGACGCTAGGCTGGTGGCCGACCTCGCCGCCCAGCGGGACGCGTGGGGCCGCCGCGAGTCCGCGACCCGGCTGCGGGCGCTCGGTCGCACGCCCGCCCCGGCCGCGGCTTCCTCCGCGACCGCCCGTTTCGCGTCCCGCGCGCCGGCCCTACCCGCGGGCGCGGCCGGCTTCGACCTCGACGCCTTGAGCAGCCTGTCCGCCGCGGCGCGGGCAGCCTTGGCCCAGCGGAGCCATGAGCTCGCCATCGACACGGCGCTGGCGGCCGGGGATCCCGAGCTCGCCGTCACCGTTTTCCGCCGGTGGCTGACCTCGCGGCGCAGCGCCATGCGCACCACCGCCGACGCCGCCGAAAGCCCGCGCACGGCGACCGCCGGGAGCGCGGTGGTGACGAGCCCGGGCGGGGCGTCCGACTCGCTCGCTCACATCGCCGCCGTGGCCCGCCGCAAGCTGCCACGGGCGCTCCACGAGGGTGTGGCGCGGGAAATCGCCGCCCTCGTCGACGCGACCCCTGCGCTGGCCCGCGAGCTCATCGCGGCTTCCTCCGGCGCCGACCTGTTCCGGGCCGGCGCGGAAAGGTCGGGTCTCCACGCTCTCGAGGAAGCCGCGGGGCGACCGCTGTTCACTCCGGAGTCATTGGCGGCGGCGGTGGCGGCACTGGACTCCCGCCAGCTTGCCTCGCTCGACCTCGACTACGTCTTCTCCTCGTTGCGGCCGGCGGAGCGCCTGCCGCTCATGCTGCGCTACCTTCAGGCCGCACCCCTGCTGCCCTATTGGTACCCGTTGTTCGGCGCCCTTGGGTCGGTGCTCGCGACGCCGCTCGAACCGGCCGGCGCGGAACGACTGTCGGCCGCGCTGCGCGACCGCTTCCAGCGTGCCGCCCGATCCCCCTCCGGACTCCGGATCTACAACGGCTCCTGGACCGGCGCAGGCGCCCTCGCCCTGCGTTCCCTGCATCCCGGCAACCGTGGCCTCGTCTCCGCGCTCGACCGGCTGCTGATGGAAGCCCATCCGGACGCGCTGCCCGGCGGACTGTTCTCCGGCGCCGGCGGGGACGCCCCGCCGAACGTCCGGGAGATCGTCGACGGCGCGCTGCGCGAGCTCGCGCAGCTCGATCCCGCCGCGCCCGCGCCCTCCGCGTTGTATCGCTTAAGACAATACTTCGCCTCGCTCGCTGGCGGTCTGCCGCCCGGCCGGAGGGAGGAGCTGTCCGCGGACTTGCAGCAACGAGCGCGGGCCGGCTGGACCCCGACCCTCTTCGCGACCGCCCTCGCCCTGCGCACCGCGGAGTCCGCCGGATCGGCGCGAGCGCAGATCGCTTGGCTGCAAACCGTGCTGGCGCGCCAGCCGGCCTTCCGCCCGGCGCTTGAGGCGCTCCCCCCCCTCCTCGCGCAGACCGGCGACACCGCCGGGGAGATCGCCGCGCTGGAAAGTCTCGCGGCCGCGGGCGTCGATGCGGAACGGCACCGCGCGCGCATCTCCGCCCTTTGGCGCAGCTTGGACCATCCGGTCAACGCGCTGCGGGCCGCCGGCGGCCGCTCCCGCGCGGATCCCACCTCCGAGCCGGTCGCCGGAGTCTTCGGATTGCGCTCCCCCCGGATGGCCCGGGACATCGCCTCCCTGGCGGTCGAGGATCCCGATCCAGCCCGGGCCCGCACCGCCCTCCGCGGCCTCCTCCAGCTGCTCACCCCCTCGGGATCGCCGCCGGGACTGCCCTACCAACTGGCGCAGTCGGGCGTGCCCACGATCGATCCCGTGTCTTTCGTCGACCTTCCGCTACCTGCCTCCTTGCCCCCGACCCCGGAGGCCGCGACGGACCGTTTCCGCAGTAACCTGCTCACTTGGCTGGAGTCTGACCGTCCTGAGCCGGGCGAACCAGGACGGCCCCTGCGGTTGTGGGACCGTCTGGTTACGCGGCCGTTTGTGTTGCCCGAACTTGAGGCGGCGGTGCGGACGCTTGACCCCGCCGCGACGGAGGCCGACGAGCAGTTCCAGCTGGTCGCGTTGCTGGCCGGATCGATCGTTCGGCAAGGGCGTCTCGAGGCCGAGCTGGCCCGGATCGGCGGGCTGATGGCGGGCGGGCGCGCGGACCGCCGGGAAGTGCTTCTCTGGCTCGAACTCGCCGGGCATGCCACGCCCGCGGCCGCCGAGACCCTTCTGCCTGCCGCCGAAACCGCCCTGCGGGCCGGGGGAGGAGCGCCAAGCGACTATCAGCGCATCCAGTTCGCCCGTCTCCTGGCCCGTGCGGGGCGCGGCGAGACCGCTGCGGGCATCTACGCCGTCTCGGCTGTCGGCGCGCTGGCGGGCACGGGTTACCGCGCCATCCGTGGCGACCGACCGTCGTTCTTCAGCGCCTTGGGCTTGGTCAACGACGCGGCCGCGAATCTGCCGCCAGCCGACCTCGGAAAACTCATGGAAACAATGGCGCGGGTAGCGCGCCCGCCCGCCGGGCCCGCCTTCGAGGCTTGGTACCAGCGCTTCCGCTTCTGGCTGATCGAGCGCGCCGCGCTAACGGGGGTGCCGGCCGATTCCCTGGGGCGTCTGCAGGAGGGTCTCGATACCACCACGGCGCGGCGCGAGGACCTCCTCCGCCTGCTGCTTGCGCGGAGGGTCTCCGGCCCGACCGGAGACGAGCCCTCCCTCCTGCGGGAGGCACTGCGGCGCGGAACGGAGCTCGCCGGCGCTTCCACCAGCGACGCGAGCGTCGCGCGCTACTCCCGCAATCTCGGCTTCCGGCTATATAATCCGGCCGAATCCCAGAACGCGGCCGACCCCGCCGCCTTGATGCAGATGAAGCTGCTCTTTCCGCGCGTAGTCACCTCGCCAACGGCCGCAAAGGCCGATCTGGGCGCGACGGCGGCGGCGCTTTTGGAATGGGGGGCCGAGACCGGGGTGGACCGCGATGCGATCGCCCAGCTGCTTGCCCTCCTCGTCGTGCGTGGAAGCCAGCGGGGCGATCCCGCGGCGGTCGTCTGGGCGCGCGGACTCGGACCGCTGGTCTCCGGCCCGGAGAGGGTCACGCCGGCGACGGCTACGCTCGCGGCGGCGGCGGCGGATCAGGCGGGCGCGCCGCTGGACACAGCGGTGCTGCGGCATCTGGTCCGTACACGGGGTCTTGCGGTCCCGGAGCTGGCCACCGCGGTGCGGAGAATCGCCGCCGCCGAGGGCCAACCGGCGGCGCTCGCCGCCGGCGAGACCGCGCTGGACTACACCCGCGAGGACGCGCTGCTGGCCGTGCTTGAGGCGCTGGCGCGGGAGGTCGCCGAGCCGCCGCGCGCCGAACGGTACGCGAAGCTGCGCCGGGAGGCAGCCGCCGCGCGGGCCGCTCTGGCCGGAAACATCAGCCCGCGGGGTTGAAGCCGCTGCGCCGGGATCAGCAGACCGGCACGGGGTCGAGCTGACGCACCTCGCGCGTCATTTCTTTCCCATGCCACGACCTAGCGGGAGGACGGCAGCATGCCCGCCGACAATTCAATTCCGTTCAATGATCCCTGCGAAATCGGATATCGGCCCAAAGAGCCTCCGTAGGTTGCCACAAGGTGAAGTTACCCCCGTTTTGTAGGCAGCGGGCGTGGAGCAAACCACAAGGAACCGATCCCCGTGCCAAAGACCAAGCCATCCTACAGTGCAGAGTTCAAACGCGAGGTGCTCGCCTATCAGGCGAGCACTGGCCAATCCCAGACTGAGGTAGCCGAACACTTTAAAATTACCCCAAACAGCCTGCGGACGCGGCGTTGCCACCGAGAGTCCCGAAGCTGAGTTGCGCCGCCTGCGCCGCGAGAACCACGAGCTTCAGATGCGCTGCGAGATTCTAAAAAAACGGTGGGCATCTTCAGCGTCCTATCAGGGAGCGGTTCGCGCTGATCCAGACCATGAAGAACGACCATCCCATCACGCGGTTGTCTGCGGTGATGGCCGTGTCCCGCAGCGGCTATCACGCCCAGGCCGCAGGCCGGCGTAACGTCCGCGAACGGCGCGGCGACGCCCTGAGGCCCAAGCTGAGGGCAGCCTTCGACGCTTCCCGCCAGACCTATGGCTATCCGCGCATGACAGTCGAATTGCGGGACCAACACGAGCCGGTCGGCAAAGTCCGGGTGGCGCGCCTGATGAAGGAGGAAGGCCTGTGCGGCCGTCCGCTCAAGCGCTACCGACCCCAGACCACTCAGAGCGACCACGACGACCCGATCGCGCCCAACCGTCTCGCCGAGATCCAGACGATCACGGCCCGCGACCAAGTCTGGCAGACCGACATCACCTACCTGCCCACCGCCGCCGGCTGGCTCTACCTCGCCGTCGTCATCGACGCTTGCAGCAAGCGGGTGCTCGGCTGGGCCATGGGGGCGACGCTCGACACGGCGGTACCGTTGGCCGCGTTGATGATGGCATTGCGGCAACGCAAACCTTCCCCGGGTCTGATCCATCACTCCGACCGCGGGGTGCAGTATGCCAGCGCCGATTACCGTGGGGCACTCGCCGACCACGGCCTCGTCGCCTCCATGAGCCGCAGGGTAACTGCTACGACAACGCCGCCATGGAAGCGTTCTGGAGCAGCTTGAAGAACGAACTCGTCCACCGTCGACGCTTCGTCACGCGGGCCGACGCCCGCACCGCGATATTTGATTACATCAAGTCACTCTATAACCGCTCCCGCCGCCACTCGTCGCTTGGTTATCAAAGCCCACTCGACTACGAATCTTCTCTCAGCTAACCTACCATCAATACGCTCAACGCGTGTCCGAATTATCCGGGGAAGCACAAAGCGTCCGAAGTTCTCAATGAAATGATAGAGTTAGGAACTCAAGAGGTCCGAGAGCATCCAACGCCGGAGGCCCAGGAGGCCCCGACGCCCGTCTCCGAGCCGCAACCCGCTCGCAAGCCGTTCCAAATCGCCTAAAATAGGCTCCAGAAGGACAGCGTTTCGCTCAGAAAGTGACCGCTGCGAACGAAAATCGGTTAAAAAACTGGCGAGTTTCGGAGGTGGCACCACTGCATATAAGCGTAGTGTGGCTACGCTCCGACGCGCCCGGGCTTGCGCGCCAGCGCAAGACACCGGATGCCGGCCGGGAAGGGAAGCGAGTACCGCAGCGCCTCTTCAATGGCCATGATGCCGTTCATCAGCGGTGAAAAACTCATCGTCTGAATGTTGCCCTTGACGATCTTGCGCTGCTCTTCTTCGGGCAGGCTCAGGTACTTCTGGTTGCGCTTCTTGACGAAAGCAAAGGCCGGGTAGAGAAGGAAGCCGAGATGCGACGCGCCGGCGATTTCAAATCCCACGCCTTCGAGCATCGCCTTCAACTCCGGCAGCTTGTAGCGGCGATAGTGCAGCAACTGCTTGTCGTACACATCGTACAACTCCGGTCCCGCGGGGAGTTCGATCACCGCGAGCCCGCCCGGTTTTAAAATACGGAAAACATGCTCCGCGGCCAGTTCGTGTTTTTCGATGTGTTCGAGCACATTCAACAAAGTGATCGCGTCCAGCGAATTGGACGGCACCGGGCAATCAGTCAGATCGAACTGCAGCAGCGGCAGGTCGGGATACTTCTTCGCCAGCGCCTGAAGCGGACCGAGCACAACGTCGCTGCCGAGAACGCGGGCGTTCGGCAATTCGCGGCGAAGATCGGCGATGATGAAACCCGAACTGCAGCCGATGTCCATGATGACCGGATCCTTTGCGGTCACGTGTCGCTTGATCGCATTCAGTGCATGCTGCCGCGAGGCTCTATCGATGTAGTGATGTTCGCCGGTTTCGTTTTCGTGAAACGCCGTAAGCTCATCGGTCCAGCCGAGCGCTTCGGCCCAGTAGCAGGCTATGGAATGCCGTTCGCCGCCGATATCGAAACCGTCGCCGGTCCACACGGGCGGCGCGCCGTTGGAGACGGTCGGCGGCAAGGCGAATGGAAGTTCGCGCACCTGCTACCCCTCGAGTTGCGGAACGATCATGCCGGTCGGGCCCAACAGCCCGCCCTTGGCGTAGACGATGAGTTTTTCGCGCGATTCGGTGATGTCCAGATTGCGCATAGTGAGCTGGCCGATGCGGTCGAGCGGCGTGAATGCGCCTTCGACCTTTACCATCGAAAGCCGCGCGGGATGATAGGTCAGATTGGGGCTCTTGGTGTCGAGAATCGAGCAGTCGTTGCCGCGGCGGACTTCGATCGAGACTTCGCCGCTAAAAGGAAACTGGATCTTAAGGGGGATCGGATTCGGGAGGGTTTAAGGGGAGGGTGCCGATTAAAAACGGAGTCGGACCCCTGGAGTCCCCCAACTTTCGAGTCCGCCTGACCAGTCAGCGGCGCGAAAAGCCGGTCAACGGAGATATCTCGATGAAAACTCAGCAATACTTCGGGTTCAGATGTCATGCGGGCGAATCTTCGGATGCTTGTCGTGTCCATCATGATGGTAAGAGACACGCCTCCGGCCGCTCGCTGTCAAGCAGCGAGGCTTCAAAGCGACTCCGCGGCGTCGGCTTGAACGAAGTCGTCGTCTGGCGAGGCCTGCCCATCGGCTGCCGGCCAGAAAACCGGCTCGGAGTCGGCGGCATCGGGCTGGGAATAGTCGTCGCCGAACAGTTCGCCCTGCCCGGAGTCCGCCAGCGTGACTTGCGGCGCCGCCGGCAGCTCCAAGCCCGTTTGGTCGAAGTCCTCGCCCGGATCCATCACTTCGGCCCGGAACCGGATCGGCTCGTCGCGTGGCCGCGGATACGGCAGCCCGGGCGGGAAATCCGGCGGGTCGAGGGCGTGATAATCGCCCGTCGCGGCGTCGATGAGGACGGCGACTTCCGGCCGGGGCGGACCGAGGGCAAAGGGGCGCTCGCGGGGCCGGGCCACGCCGAGCGGTGCGAGGATTGCCGCGATCTCGGCCGTGGCCTCGGTGACGGCGATGGGGCGCAGGCGGCCGGAGCAGAGTGGGCATTGGAGCGGGTCCGCACCCCAGACTTGCTGGATCAATTCCCGCCAGGTCGTGCGCCGCCTGAACTCTTTGTCGTCATTTGGATGGTCGTTTTTTCGCCCATCCCCGTGTCCGTCAAATCGGGGCAACCTTATCCCAGTGGTATCACCTTGCTTTTTCCGTCTCCGCCGGTTGCCTCCGAAACAGTAACCAAGGGTGTTTGGTTGGAGTCTCATCGGGTCCTTTCGAGGGTTCAACCCAGCGCTCGAAGTTGTGGCAACCAACAGCAATCCAAATTCGTTTCTCCTCTGTGGCATTGCGGACCAGTAGGGTCCACCAGCGCGCAACTCCCTATCCCGAAGTGTTCAATTTGAGAATAAGTTTGCGCCCGCGCGCTTTTCTCCGGGCGCCCCGTCGAGCGAAAGTTTCCTTTGCGGGTCGGGGTCGGGGCGGACACCCGGGACCGTGAGCGGCGGCAAGACTCAGGTGTTGCCGGAGGAGGCCCAGCGGGTCGCGACTGTGGGGCGCTGGCGCGTGGTCGTGCTCAACGATCCGGTCAACCTTATGTCCTACGTGGTCCTCGTGTTTAGGAAGGTGCTGGGCTTCGATGAGTTGACAGCTCGGCGGAAGATGCTGGAGGTCCACGAGCAGGGGCGTTCCGTGGTGTGGATGGGCCTGCGGGAAAAGGCCGAAGCGTATGCTTTCACGTTGCAGCAGTGGCACCTTTCCGCGGTCGTCGAAGCTGATGAAGCGTATTGAGGTCAAATTGGCGGTACCGGTGGTGGCGCCGCTCCTCGACGTGATCCGGGCGCTTGGCGAAACGCCCTCAGTCGCGGCCCCTGGGGTCATCGTGCCTCCGGATGCCGACCCGGATCTCCAAGGTGCCTGGCTCGGTGAGCTGGTCGCCGCGGAGGCGACCGAAGTGCGAGCCCTTCTGGCGTTGTTCGACGAGGTCTTTTTTCGCGAGGGGATCGTGGCCTTCGACGCGGAAAATGCCGAGATGATCCTCCGCGCCTGCGCGGTCCTCCGCCTGCGCCTCCGGGAATCGTACCTCCGGGCGTGGGGGGACGACGCGCTGGAGAGTGGCGACTTGCAGGCGGGGCCATTCGAGCTTGGCGGCCAAAAGGCGATGGCGTGCTTCCTTTTCCTCGCCACTGTGCAGGAGCTGATCCTGCAGCATCTCGGCGACAACATTCTGGCCAACTGAGCCGCCGGAGTTCGCCGTTGACCGAAAGGTCGGGGGTCTTAAGGGTCCTTCTGACACTCTGCGGTGTGCGAGGTGCTTTCAATAACAGCTCGTTGCCTTAGGATTCAATCGGGAGCCGAAGTCCACGGGAGCAATGTCAGGCCGTAAATCGGAAGACAGAAGACCCGGGGATGGCGCCCACCTTAACCTAAAAAGGTCTTGAGCCTTTGAGCATACGGCATCGGCGGAGTGTCCCTTTTCGTTTGGATGGAAAATCCCTGACTTTCAACCCAGTCGGTGATGGCGATCGTGAAATTTTTTTCCTCCAGGGGGGGCGGAATGAACCCAACCCCATCGAGGATGCCGCGCGGGTGGCGGGCAGTAGGTTCGCTCCGCCAGGGGCGGAGACGCCGCGCCGCATCCGGATTGCCGTGGATCATATCGCGGTGCGCCAGTTGCTCGAGGCGTTCATTAACCTGATCCCGGGTTTTAAGTTGTTCGGGTGAGCGCGGGCGAGGTGCCCGCTTGTGACGCCGCCCAACGGCTCGAGTTTGAACTGGTGGTGCTGGATCTTATGATTCCAAGAAGCTGGTTCATCAACGCGCTGCAGAAGCTGCGCTCACCGCCGGTGCCGCCGCAGGCCCTCAATCGTTCGCTCGCTCGTGGCCAACCATCGCTGCTCTCGCTCTGATGCGCGGTCGAGCGGTTCGAGCAGTTGGAACGCGCCCTCGGAGACGCGGATCCGGGACCGCGCGAGACAGTGGAACTGCGTCCGTGGCTGGACGCGCTTGTCGCTCGTGCCGGGTTGGGTGGAGGAGGTGGCAGATTGGAATTGGGAAGTCGTGGGCTTGCCGGGCGAACAATGGGTTCTGCCCCGCCAAGCCGTGGACGATGCTTGTCCCTGCTTGCTCGCCAAGGCGGTCTGGTTCGCGGAACCGGGGACGCGTTCCGACCTGCGGATCTGCGGGCGCGATGGCGGCCTGGAAATGGAGTTAGAGAATGCCGGCGCCGGGCTCTCGGCTCCGGAGGAGGGGCGGCTCGGGGAGCCTTTTTTCCATGGTCAAAACGCCCGGGAGCTTGGGTGCCAGATCGGGGATTCCCCTCGCGTTCGCGCGGCTTACCCGGTGTGGCGGCGCCTTGTGGCATGAGCGCCCCGCCGTAGATCGCACCGTCTCCGGTCTTTAAGCCCGGCGGTGCGAGCTTCTTGAGCGCACTTTGGCGATAGGGCGCAGCGAGTATGAGTCGTAACGAAGGAGGGCCGGAGGTGTTTTCCGTCCGGATCCCGTTGGCGTGCCTTGACAGCCGGGGCGGCGCGTCGCTACAGCCGTCGCGCTGAATGGATGCCGCGCTTGAGCAGCCCGTGTTGGTGTTGAATCGCCTCTGGCAGGCGATCAACATCGTCGTCGCTCGCCGTGCCTTCGGTTTGCTGGCCCGCGGTCAGGCGCAGGTGGTGCTGCAGCAGGAGGATGATTACCGCACCTTCTCCATGCTGGATTGGATCGACTTCTCCGCGTTGAACCCCCCGGTTCTCCCGCAGGAGGCGGTGCGCACCCCGCACCGTCTCATTCTGCTGCCCAAAGTTATCCTGCTTACGGTGTTCGACCAGCTTCCGTGCAAGGAATTGAAGCTGACTCGGAGTAACGTTTTCGGACGGGATAAGGACACCTGCCAATACTGCTCGCGCATCTTGCCGCGAGAGCAGCTGAATCTGGACCACGTGATTCCGCGCGATCAAGGCGGGAAGACGACATGGGAAAACATTGTCTGCTCCTGCATCAAGTGCAACACCCGCAAGGCCAATCGGCTGCCGCACGAGGCGGGTATGCGGCTCATCCGCCGCCCGGTGCGGCCGAAGTGGCGTCCCGTCATCGCGCTCGCCCTCGGCGGCCGGCGGCGGGAGCAATGGCGCGACTTCCTCGACGTCGCGTACTGGAATGTGGAGCTCGAGGAGTGAGGCTTCGCTCGGACCGGCTAGATGATGATCGAAACTCTGGTAATGTCCTTGATTGGGGAGGACCGGCCCGGATTGGTGGAAGCGGTGGCCAAGAGGGTGGCGGACCACGGAGGCAACTGGCTGGAAAGTCGGATGTGCCGGCTGGGCGGACGCTTCGCTGGGATCGTACGCGTCGAGGCGCCCGGGGCGCGCCGGTTGGCATTGGAAGCCGCTTTGGTGGGTCTGGGCGCGGAGGGTCTCTCCGTGGTGGTGCAGGCGGAACAACCGGTGGGAGTCCCCGCCTCCGGAGCCGCCGCCTCGGGGGAGGGGAGGCTGGCGGTGGTGGAGTTGGTCGGGCACGACCGCCCGGGAATCGTGCGGGCGGTGTCCGCGGTGTTCGCGCGCCATGGGGCCAACGTGGAGGAGTTCTCATCTGCCCGGGAAGGCGCCCCAATGGGCGGTGGCACTCTTTTCCAAGCTCGCGTCAGTATCCGGGTGCCCGCCACGGTCCCGCTGGTGGCGCTGCGGGCGGACTTGGAGCAGATCGCGGTGGACCTAATGGTCGACCTCAGCTTGCGTGAATCTTGAGCGGAGGCGCGGTCTGGGGAATTCGCCCTTGACCCTCTGTGGGTACGCTGCTGCTCTTGCAGGTTACCGGTTTTTCATTCGATCCCTACTATGCGCGACGATTATATCAAGGAAGCCGTCAAATCCATCCCGGATCCAAACGTACTCATCAACGTGGTGTCACGCCGCGTGAAGCAGCTCAAGCGGGGCAATCGTCCGTTGGTTGAGTCGCTCGAGAAGCTCTCTCCTGAGGACGTCGCGCTGCGCGAGGTCATTGAAGGGAAGATCAGTTTCGAGCTGGCGTCCTGACGCTCCTCCCGAATCTCATCCCTTGGCGGCGCGACCTTGTCGGCGCCGCCTTTTTTTTCAAAGTCCTCGCGGTACCCCTCCTCCCCCGATGGCCGCGTCCAAAGCATCCGGCGCCCCGCGCTTCACCGAGATCCGCAACGCGAAGGCGCTGCGGGATTATTCCGTCGACGAGCGCTTCGAGGCGGGGATCCAGCTGCGTGGCACCGAGGTGAAATCGATCCGGGCCGGGCGGGCGCAGATCAGCGACGCCTTTGCGCGGGTGGAGAAGGGCGAGCTGTGGCTGCACAATGCGCACGTCGAGCAGTACACGTTCGGCAACATCCATAATCACGACGCCAAGCGGATCCGGAAGCTGCTGCTCCACCGCCGTCAACTGGAGCAGATCCGGGTCGCGTTGGAGACCGGCGGAGGACGGGCGGTGGTGCCGCTGCGGATTTATTTCAAGGACGCGCTAGTAAAGGTCGAGGTGGCCCTATGCACAGGGAAGAAGCAGTTCGACCGGCGGGAGGACCTGCGGGCCCGCGCGCACCAGCGGGAGGTCGAGGCCGCCCTCAAGCGCCGCCGCTGAGGGCGCGGGATGTTGCACGTCGTCCTCTTCCAGCCGGAGATCGCGCCCAACACGGGCAACATCGGCCGGATGTGCGCCGTCACCCGCACCCGCCTCCATCTGATCCATCCCCTTGGATTCGTGATCAACGACCGCAACCTGCGGCGGGCGGGAATGGACTACTGGCACCACCTCGATTATCGCGAACACCGGGACTGGGCGGCGTTCCGGGCCAGCCCCGACGGACCCGCGCGCCTCTGGCTCTTCACCACCCGCGGGGAGCGAGTGTTCTGGGATATTTCATTTCGGGATGGGGACGGGTTAGTGTTTGGCTGCGAGAGTGCGGGGGCGCCGGATTGGCTGCACGCGGAGCTGTCGGGATGTCGACTTACTTTGCCTCAGCCGCACCCGGAGGTCCGTTCGCTGAACTTGAGCACGGCGGCCGGGGTGGCGTGCTACGAGGCGTTGCGCCAGTTGCGCGGGCGGGCTCCGAGCCCACCGGCTTGACCTCGCCGGGGCGCCGGGGAGGATTGAGGGGTGCAGTTCACCCCCGCTTTCGGCCCGCGACTGCGCCGGCTGGCTTGGTGGGCTCTTGGTCTACTCGCCTGCGCCTACCTGGCAATCGGTTGGTGGCCTTGGAGGCCGTGGCCGGAAAACCGCGTCCAGTGGCGACAAGACGGGCCGGGCTTGGTCTTTCAGCCGCCCTCCTTGGCTTTAGTGCCGCCGATGCGGTCGGAGATCCTACCTGCCGCTCCCGGGGGTATTTGGATCGAGTTTGAAGTAGTTGCGTCGCCGCAGGCGGTGCCCGGGCTGCAGCACGTGTTGACGCTCTACGAGGGTCGTTTGCCGGCCAAATTGGCGGTCTGCCAGTGGAAGTCGGACCTACTAATGAGGATCCCCTCGCCAGGCGCCCCGCGGGGTATCCGGGAGATCGGGACGACGCTGGCGGACGGGCGGCCGCATCTGGTCACGCTGGTCTTGGGGGAGAATGAAACCCGGATCTACATCGATGGCGTGCTGCGCCGCCGGTCGGCCGAGTTTCGGGTAGATCCCGAGGCGTGGCGGGGGCGATGGGTGCTGGGAGATGCGCCGGAGGGGAAGCGGGGATGGCGCGGCGAACTTCGCAGCCTGGGGGTGGGGCGCGGCCCGCGGACTGCCGAGCAGGTCGAGGAAAGGCACCGCGAGTGGGAGCGCCGGCAGCCGGGTGAATGGGTTCCGGCCGGAGGAATGGCGACTTTCTTTGCCCTGAGCGAGGGGCGCGGACGGATGGCGGGCGGCAGAGTTCCGGGCGTCTGGCTGGAACTGCCGAGGGTCTACGCGGTGCCGCTCAAGCTACCACTGGCCGGGAGCTGGGAACTCGCCGAGGTCTGGCGCCGGGACGCTCGAGATACGATAGTGAATATTCTAGGCTTTTTGCCTGTGGGATTACTGGCGTGGCTGGCTGGCGGGCAGGGCGGACTCGCTCTTCGCTGGCTGGGCGTTCTCGGCGGCGGGCTGCTCCTTAGCCTGATCATCGAAACGGGCCAGATCTGGCTGCCGGAACGGGTCTCATCCGCCATAGATCTGTCTTGCAACGGCTTAGGTTCATTTTTAGGCGGGCTTTTGGGTGCAGCGGTAAGCCGCTGGAACCCTTTGCCCGACCGGTGGTAGCTCGCGCGGGACTCAGCTGGCGGTCGGCGCTGCGGGCATCGATTCCCCTTCCGCAGGCGGCAGGCTGGATTCCACCAGTTCAGCCGCGAGGCGGATCAACTTGGCGGCGTGGCGGCCGTTCGGGGAGCGGACGGCCGCCAGTTTTTCAAGCTGCGTCACTTTGATCTCAAAAGGGGTCAAGGGGGAATCAGTGATGCAGATAATTTTTGCATATGTTAGGACTTTATCGACCGCCTTGGAGCGGCGTTTAAACTGCCCTCGGAGGATGCGGGACACCGTGGCTTGATTGAGGCCCAAACACGACGCAATGGCGCTTTGAGACTCGGCTTGGAGTTTGGCTGATGCCTGGATTTCCGAGCGTAGTTCAGGGATTGTTTTCGGACGAGTCATTCATTTTTAAGTTGCATAATTAGAAACCCGAGTAAAGAGTTTGTTGGTGGCGGTGGTTACCCTTTCGGTGGGCGCTGTGAGGGCCGAACCGTGCGGGTATGGGTCGCCTAAACTTCAACAAACGATGACAATCCTACTCCTCGGGTTAGGCACGGGCGCCGTGCTGGCTACTTGGGTCACCATAGCGGCGGGCCGGAATGCCCCCGGGGGCGATGAGGACGCCGGAGGATTTCACCCGCAGACGAGCAGGGGGCTGGCTGAGCAGCTTCCGGTCGTAAGCGTGGTGTTGGCGAACCCCGCGGGGCGGCCGACCGCGGGGACGCAGAGGGTTGGCGGGGGCGTTTTCGTCGCCTCCTGACGGTGCGCGGTGCGCTGACCGGATCCGCGGCGTGATCCGGTCAGCCGCTGCCCGCGGCAAGGTCGCGGGGCAGCGAATCTTGCAGACCTCGATGAGGGCGGAGCCCCCGCGATGGTTCATTCCGGTCGCCTGAGCCGTGTCCTTGGCAGGCGGTAGGGTCAGCAGTGGGAAGACGTCCTTGCTGCCGTGAAGGGGCAGTGCGCACGCACCGACGTTGGCAGAAAGCGCGGCCACTTGGCGGGCGCCATTCCAGTCCCTATTTTCGGCGAGGAAGGTGTTCCCGCGGAACATCTCGAGTTCCGGATCCCCGGCGAAGTCATCGACCCCAAAGCCCGCGGAGGCGGGGCCGACAGCATGGATTAGCACGGTCGCGGGGACCGTACTTTGTCGGCCCCCCTCAGGTCCTGCTACCTCGGCAGATTGGGGCGCCGCCTCCATCCGGCCGGAACGAACTCCATGGCTGTTCCCAACTCTCCAGTGGGCAAAATTTGCTCGTCTGACACCTGGCTTTTGGGCAAGGGATGCGCGGCTTGGGGCGTTTAGCACGGCAGCCTTGGCGTGCTGCAACCCTGTCCGCTGGGCTGCGTCAGTTTGATCCGGATGCGCACCCAAACCTATCTCCGAGCCGGTTTCTCGTTAATCCGTCTGGCGCTGCTACCGCTAGTCGTTGCCTTGTTGCTGGCCCCCGTCGTTTCCGCCCAGAATTCCCCGGGTGGGGGCGAGAATCGCCGCCGCTGGGGCGGCGAAGGTGGCGGTGAACGCGGCGGGTACCGGGGTGACTTTAATCCGCAAGAGATGCAGGCCCGGATGCTGGCCGGTTTGCGCGAACGGATGGAAGTCAAGGACGACGAGGAGTGGAAGCTGATTGCCGAGCGCATCGGTAAGGTCGCGGAACTGAGGCGCGGCGCCCCCGGCGGTCTGGGGATAATAATGACGGGTCTTTGGCTCGGCGGTGGCCCGGGCGGAGTGGGCCGCGAGGAGGGTGGGAGTGGCCGGCGAGGCCCCCGCTTGGGCGGCGGTTCCGCTGAGATGACCGCGCTGGCGAATGCGCTGCGGGACCAGTTACCCGATGCCGAGATCAAGTCCCGGTTGGACCGCCTGCGCGACCAGCGCAAGGACAGCGAGGCAAAGCTCGCCCGCGCTCAGGAGGACTTGCGCGCTGTGCTCACGATGCGTCAGGAAGCGATGGCGGTGATGGCCGGGCTGCTGCCCTGATTCGCCGTGGTTGCCGTCTCCTCGCCCTCTGCCGCCCTGCCCGAGCCGTTGGCCCGGATGGTGGCCGCCCGCCAACTCACCGAGGCGGACGCCCGTGCCTATCTGCGCCAGCCCGGGGCGCCGGAAACGGGGGAGGAGGCGGTCCTGCGCTGGGTGGCCCGCGAGTATGGGGTGCCGTTCACCCGGCTCGACGAATTGGAGCCGGACAAGCAGGTGCTGGCGCTGTTCCCGGCGCGCCTGTTGCTCCGCGACGAACTGCTGCCGTTGCGGCGGATTGACCATCAGATCGAGGTGGCGACCAGCCGCCTGTTCGACCCTCAGGGGTTGGACGGGCTCCGGGCCCTGACGGGACTGCGCCTGCGACCGGTACTGGCCCCGTCGGAGGCGATCCAGAGGGAGATGAAGAAACGGCTAGGGGTGGGGGCCGACACCATCGGTTCAATTGAGGAGGAGGGAGGCCTGCAGGTGGTCGACGAGAACGCGGCCGCCGGGAACAATCTCGACGAGGCGGCGGAGGACGCCTCGATCATCCGTTTCGTCAACCAGGTCCTCAAGGACGCGATCGAGCTGCGGGCCTCCGACATCCACCTAGAGCCCTTCGAGGAGGAGTTGCGGATCCGCTACCGGATCGACGGCGTGCTACAGGAGGTGCCGGTGCCGGCGCAGATTAAGAAGTTCCAGCCGGCGATTGTGGCGCGGGTGAAGATCCTCAGCCATCTGAACATTGCGGAGAAGCGCCTGCCGCAGGACGGCCGCATCAAGGTCCGGATCGAGGCCGCCGAGGTCGACATCCGCGTCTCGATCATCCCGATGCTGCACGGCGAGGCGGTGGTGATGCGCCTGCTGCGGCAGAATGCGGCCCTGCGCGGTGTCCGCGACCTCGGGATGCACGAGCGCGAGTACCGTTGCCTGCGCCGGGTGTTGGAGCTGCCCCACGGCATCGTGCTGGTCACGGGCCCTACGGGCAGCGGCAAGACCTCCACACTCTACACCGCCCTCCAGGAGATCAACGACGCGGAGCGAAAGATCGTCACCATTGAGGATCCGATTGAGTACCAGTTGCGGGGCGTGAACCAGATTCAGGTCTCGGAGAAGACCGGGCTGACCTTCGCGCGGGGGCTCCGGTCGATTTTGCGCCACGATCCCGACGTGATCCTGATCGGAGAAATCCGCGACCAGGAGACGGCGCAGATCGCGGTGCAGGCCTCGCTGACGGGCCACCTGGTCTTCTCAACCCTCCACACCAACGATGCCCCGGGCGCGTTGACGCGGCTCGTGGATATGGGCGTGGAGCCCTACTTAGTGGCCTCGTCCCTGGAGGCGGTGCTGGCGCAGCGGTTGGTGCGGTTGCTGTGCCCGAAGTGCAAGGCGGTGGATGATTCGCCGGCCGCGCGGGCGTACCGGGGCCACATCGGCATCCCGAACGAGACCCCGATCTACCGGGCGGTGGGTTGCCACGAGTGCCGGCAAACGGGATTCCACGGTCGGCAGGCGATCTTCGAGTGGATGGACACCAGCAATGAAATCCGCCAGCTGATCCTCCAGAACTCCTCCACGGATGTGATCCGCGAGGCGGCGCGTCGGGCGGGGATGACTACCCTCGCGGAAGATGGTCGCCGGCTGGTGCGCGAGGGCCAGACCACGATCGAGGAAATCCTGAGTGTGACGACGGTCCATGAGGAGGACCCTCGCGCGGTGAATTCGCCGGCGGCCCCCTGATCCGAAGATGCCCCAGTTCGCCTACAAGGCCCTGCAGTCGGATGGGGTGGCGGTCGAAGGGCTGATCGAGGCCCCGAACCGGCAGGAGGCGTTGCGGTTGGTGGAAGGTCGGGCGCTGCGTCCGGTCCGTTTGGGCGAGGCCACTGGTGCCGTGGGCGGCGGCGCCGATGCGGGGGCGGGTCCGGGGTTGCGCCTCGCCTTCGGCGGCGGGAACAAGATCTCCGCGCGAACCTTGGAGAACTTCACGCGGCTGCTTTCGAGCCTGCTGGCGGCGGGGGTGCCATTCAGCCGCGCCCTAGTGATCATCCACCGCGAGGCGGCGGAGCCGGCGGCCAAGGTGAAGTGGAAGGAGTTGCACGACCTCGTGATCGACGGGATGCCGCTGTCGGACGCGATGGCGCGTTCGCCCGAGACCTTTCCGCGGGTGTATGTCGCGATGGTCGAGGCGGGGGAGGCCGGTGGTTTCCTCGATGTGGTGCTCGCCCAGATCGCGGACTTCCAGGCCCGGGAAAAGGAGCTCAAAGGCAAGGTGGCGACGGCGCTGATGTATCCGGCGATCCTACTGGTGCTGGCCCTAGGTGTGCTGATCTTCCTGCTGGTCTTCTTCATTCCGCGGTTCCAGCTAGTTTTCCAAGGATTCAATGCGGAGCTGCCCTTAATCACCCGGATGATCGTGGGGGTGAGCGATGTTGTGCGCGGCTACGGGCTGTTGCTGGCCGCCGGGCTGGCGGTGGCGGCCATCTCGGCGCGGCACTGGTTTCGCTCCCCACGCGGCCGCCGGGCTTGGGAAGGCTGGATTCTGCGCGTGCCCGCGCTGGGCCCATTGCTGGCCCAATTCGCGATGGCCCGGTTCTGCCGGATGCTGGGCACCCTGCTGGGCGCGGGAGTGCCCCTGATCAGCGCGCTCAACGTCGCGCGGCGCTCGATCGGCAACCAGATTTTGGTCGATGCGGTGGCGGAGTCGATCGACCGGGTCAAGGAGGGCAAGGCGCTGGGCAAGAGCCTCGCCCAGAACCGCGCCCTCTTCCCCGGGGCGGTGGTGGAGATGATCTCCGTGGCCGAGGAGAGCGGCAAGCTGGACGCCGAGTTGCTGCGCATCGCGAACACGACCGAGGGCGACCTCGACCGCCAGCTCAAGGCGGTCGTGGCCCTGGCGGAGCCGGTGATGCTCTTCGTCATCGCGGCGCTGATCGGCACCATCTTCATCGGGATGGTGATCCCCATCTTCTCCCTGCAGGACCACATCAAATGACCTCACCCATGACCTCCCGTCCCCCCCGTGCCCTCCGGGGCGCCCGCCGCGGCGCCTTTACGCTCGTCGAACTGCTGCTGGTTCTCGTGATCCTTGGCATCCTAGCCTCGCTGGTGCTCCCGAAATTTACGGGCCGCACCGAGCAGGCGCGGGTCACGGCGGCGCAGACCCAGATCTCGACCTTCGGCACGGCGCTGGACGCCTTCGAGGTGGACACCGGCAGCTATCCCCGGGGTCAAGACGGCCTTAACCAGCTGGTGGTGGCGCCGGCGGACGTGACCAACTGGCGCGGGCCTTATCTGAAGAGCCAGATCCCGGCCGATCCCTGGGGTCGCCCTTACCTGTACGAGTTCCCGGGCCGGGTGAACCCTTCCGGGTACGACCTGCGTTCCATCGGTCCCGATGGCCAGGCGAACACTGCCGATGACCTCGTGAACGGCCGAGTGGCCGCGAATTGATCCGCCTGCCCGCGCGATGAGCGCCCTCCATCACGATCGCCTTCTGCGCGTCCCGCGGCCTCCCGCGGGGCGGCGTGGCTTCACGCTGGTGGAGCTGATCGCGGTGATGGTGCTGCTGCTGACCGTGGCGTCGCTGGTGACGCCGCGGATGTCCGCTTTCTTCAGGGGGCGGGCGCTTAGCGGCGAGGCGCAACGGGTCCTCTCCCTTCTGCATTACGCGCGTAGCCAGGCGGCGACCGAGGCGGTGCCGGTGGTGGTCTGGTTTGATCCGGTCCGCTTGGCCTATGGCGTGGAGCCGGCGCCGGGTTTTGGTGGCCTCGGGGAGGTGCGCCGACTCGAGTTCACCCTCGAACCGAGCCTGCGAGTCGAGGTGGCCGTAACCGGGCCTGAGCTGGTTTCCGAGCAGGACGACGAGCGGCTCGGTCTCGCCGGAGACCGGCCGGCGATCCGCTTCAACCCCGATGGTTTTCCCGATCCCGCGGCCCCGCCCCGGGTGGTGCTTCGCCAGAACGAGGGGAGCGCGCTGGAAATTGCGCTCACGGCCAACCGGCTTGGTTATGAGATCCGGATTCCCGATGCGCGTCCCTGAACCGCGTTCCGTGCGGCGGGCCTTCACTTTGGTGGAGGTGCTGGCCTCCCTGATGCTCATCGCCCTGGTGGTGCCGGTGGCGATGGAGGCGATGGCCGTGGCGAGCCGCGCGGGTGAACTCGGTCAGCGCAAGGCGGCCGCCGTGCGGGTGGGAGAGCGGGTGCTGGGCGAATTGCTAGCCGAGGGCCAGCTCGCGACCGGCGCCTCCAGTGGCGTGGCGAGGGAGGGGCCGTTTGAGTACCCTTGGTCTGTGCGGTTGGAGAATTGGCCCGAGGATGCTCTGCAGCAGGCGACGGTCACGGTGTCCTTTTCGGTGCGCGGTTCGGCGCAGGAAATCGCTTTAGCCACGCTCCTGCCGGCGGCGGGCACCGCGGAGAACGCCACCGGAGGGGAGGGCTGATGCGGCGCGGGCGTCCAATCCAGGGCGGCGCTCCAAGGGGGTTCACGCTGCTCGAGTTGCTGATCGGCATCGTCGTCGGGTCGATCGTGCTGATCGTGATCCAGACGAGTTATTTCGGGGCCTTGCGGCTGCACCAGACCACCCACCTCCGGATCGAGGAGGACCGGCGGGTCCAGCGGGCGGTGGGCATCCTGCGCCGCGATTTGGCCGGCTTGATGCTCCCGGGTGGCGAGACCTCCCTTGCACAGGGCCTGCAGACGAGCCCGTTCTCCGGTTCGATGACGGATGCGATTGGGGAGCGGGTGACCCCCAACCTGAGCACCAACACCGGGCGCATCGACGGGTGGACGCCCTTCGCGGATCAGCAGCGCGTGGCGTATTTCCTCGTGCCCTCCGCCGCCGGCGGGAGCGGGCGTGACCTGATTCGGGCCGTCACCCGTAACCTGCTGCCGGTCCAGGAGGTATTTCCGGAGGAGGAACTGGTGCTGTCCGGGGTCGAGTCCGCGGGGCTGAGCTATTTTGATGGCCTAGGCTGGACCGACGCTTGGGATTCGACCGCGACCGATACCCTGCCCGGGGCGCTGCGTTTTAGCCTCGTCTTGGCCGGTGATCCGGCGGGCGGTCCCGCAGGCACGTACGAGGTCGTGGTGCCGCTGCTGGTCAAGACGACCGCGACGGTGGCGGCGGAGGAGGAGGGCGCGCTGCCGTGAGCCGCGATTCCCGCTCTGGGACCGCGCGACGCCGCGGCTCCGTGATGATCATTGTTCTCTGGGTCTGCCTGGGCCTAGTGGCCTTGGCCGTTTACTCGGCGGACCAGATGTCCGCGGAACTGCGGGCGGCGGACAACCAGGTGATGGAAACCGAGGCCCGGCAGGCGGCGCTTGCGGGGACACGGTACGCGGCCTTCGTGCTGGGCCAGTTCGGCTTGAACGGCGTGGTGCCGCATCCGGAGGATTACCGAGCCGAGGCCCTCGCGGTGGGGGGGGCGGCCTTCTGGTTTCTGGGGCGTGATCCGGACCAGCGTCCGGGCGACCAGCCGGTCTTCCGGTTGGTCGACGAGTCCTCCAAGGTCAATCTCAACTCTGCGCCGCGCTCGATGTTGGAGCTGCTCCCAGGCATCACGCCCGAGCTGGTCGACGCGATCGTGGCGTGGCGTGCCCGCAGCCAAAGCGGCGGCGGCGACAGCACCTACGGGTTGCTCGATCCCCCGCGGCTGAACAAGGGCGCGCCGTTCGAGACCGTGGACGAGCTGCGGCTGGTTTACGGCGCGACGCTTGACGTCCTGCTGGGTGAGGATGTGAACCGGAACGGCATCCTCGATGAGAACGAGAACGATGGCGACCAGTCGGCGCCGCGCGATAACGGGGACGGGCTGATCCAGCCGGGGATCCTTGAGTATGTGACGGTTTACAGCCGCGAGCCGAACACCCGGCCCGATGGCTCCCGGCGGCTGAACGTCGCCACGACGCAGGCCCGGCAGTCCCCGGCCTTCCGGGAGCTGCTCGGCCGGCTGGGCGGCGGCCGCGCCCAGGAGATCGCGCGCGCGCTGGGCGGCCAGGAATTGCGCAGCCCCGCGGAACTGATGGTGGAGGGACGGTTCACCGCGGAGGAATGGGCGCAGGTCCGCGATGAGTTGACGACCAGCTCGGGCTCGACCGTGACCGGCCGGATCAACGTGAACACCGCGTGCGAGGTGGTGTTGGGCTGCATCCCGGGCATTGGGCCCGAGAACGCCGCGGCGCTGGTGGCCTATCGGCGGGCGAATCCCGACGCGATGCGCGGCTCCTTCGCTTGGCTCACGCAAGTTCTGAGCCGCGGCGCGATCACCCGCGCTGGGCCGTACATTACGGATCGTTCCTATCAGTTCACGGCGGACGTGGTCGCCGCGGCCCGCGGGGGCCGGGGCTATGCCCGGACGCGCACCGTCTTTGACGCGAGCCGTTCGACCCCGCGGATCGTTTACCATCAAGACTTCGCGGCCAGCGGCTGGGCCCTCGGCCCGAGCGCCCGCCAATTGCTGCGGGAGACCCGCAATCGCCTATGAGCCAACGCCCGCCCCCCTCCTTTCTGGTCCTAGCCCTAGAGCCGGGCCACCTGCGCGCCGCGCTGGTCCGCCGCGGCAAATCCGCGCCGCTGGAGGTGCGCGCGTTTAGCGCGCCGCTGACGCTCGACCTGCTGCATCCCGAGCCTGAACTGGTCGGGCGGGAAATCCGGAACCAATTGGAGGCCGCGGGAGCTAAGGAGCGGCACGGGGTGGTCGCGCTCCCGCCCGCGTGGGTGATGACTCTCTCGTTGGCGGTTCCGCCGGGTCTGGTCGGGGACGATCTCGACGGCTTCCTGCAATTGGCCGCGGAGCGCGGCTTCCCGAGCGCGCCCGAGGAACTGCAGATCGTGCGCTCGGTGTGGGAGGCGGGCGGTGAAAGGCGAGTGACTCTCCTCGCGGTGGCGCGGGCGCAGTTAGACAAGCTGGACATCGTGCTGCGGGCCGCGGGGCTACGCTCGGCGGGCTTCACCCTGGCTTTGCCCGCAGTGTCCGGGGCGCTCGGCGCCGCGACGGAAGGCCAGTTCACGCTTTGGCTCGAGGGCGACGGTGCGGTCCTGCTCGTCGGCCTGCAGGGAGCGGTGGTGGCTTGGCGCGCCCTCGAGGCGACGATCGAGTCGGAGGCGGGCGAACGGGTGCTGCACTCGGCGGCGCTGCTGCGCGAGCTGCGCATCACGTTACAGCAGGTGCCGGAGGCGGTGCGGCCGGTCCTCCGTCGGCTCGCGTTGCAGGGTGATCCGGCCTTGGCCGGGGCATTGGCGACGGCAGTGGAGGGATGGGCGGCCGAAGCCGGGGTCGAGGTGGTGAAGGCCGGACCGGGCCGCGTTCCGGGCGAGGAACTGGTCGAAAGGTTGGCGCGGGCGTGGGCCGTGGGGGAGGCTGGGGGCCTTGAGTTCCTGCCGCCCCGTCCCAGTCGTTGGGCGCAGCTCGCCGCCCGGTACAGTTCCCGGCGCCTCGCCACGGCCGGCGCGGCGGTGGCGGCTCTGCTCCTGCTGACGGGCCTTGGCTTCGGCTGGCAGGAGTACCGGCTGTGGTCCCTCCGCTCGCGCTGGGAGGCGATGGCCCCCGCGGTCAAGGAACTCGAGACCGTCCAGGCCCGCATCCGCGAGTACCGTTCCTGGCACGACACCTCGTTCCGCAACCTCTCGATCCTGCGCAAGGTGACCGAATGCTTCCCGGAGACCGGGGCCGTCACGGCCAAGTCCTTCGAGATCCAAGGGCAGACCAACGTCACGGTCTCCGGCACCGCCCGGGACAACGCCTCGCTCCTGCGCATGCAGGACCTGCTTCGCCAGTCGCGGGAGGTTCAGGCGGTCAAGATCGAGCAGATCCGCGGCAAGACCCCGGCCCAGTTCACCTTCAAATTCCGCTGGAGCGGAGGGACCACGCCATGAAGAAATCCGCTTTGGACCGACAACGTTTACTGCTGATCCTCGCTGGGGTCGCGCTGGCCCTGCTCTTGCTGGACGGTTTGGTCATCAGTCCTCTGACCGGAGCGTGGAAGGCGCGGAGCGCTGAGATCGCGCGGCTGGGCAAGTTGGTCACGGAGGGCGAGTCCACTGTTGTCCGCGGGGAGCGGATGCGCGGGCTTTGGCAGGAAATGCAAGGCGAGGCGCTGCCCACGGATCCGGCCAAGGCGGAGCAGGACCTGCTGACCGCCTTTGACCGCTGGGGCCGCGCGGGCGGGGTGGAGGTGGCTTCGATCAAGCCGCAGTGGAAACGGGGCCAAACCAGCCAGTACTCGCTGCTAGAGTGTCGGGTGGATGTCACTGGACCGCTGTCCGCGATCGTGCGATTCCTGCACGAGGTCGAGAAATCGCCCCTCGCTCTGCGGATTGATTCCCTGGAGCTCAACTCGCGGGATGAGTCGGGAGGCAATCTCTCCCTCGGCCTGCTGGTGAGCGGCTTGCGGCTCGCGCCGCTGGAAGGCCGCCGATGAAGCGCGTGACCCTTTTCACCGTCGCGGTGGCGCTGATCTGGAGCTCCCGCGCCGCGGAACGCCGGCGCGGCTTCGAGGCTGCTCCTGCCTCCGCCGGCGCGCTGGCGGCGACGGGAACCGCCGCCCCGGCCGGCAGCCTTGAGGCCTTCGCGCTCGTCACCGAGCGCAACATCTTCAACCCCAATCGCAGCGCGCGGACTCGGGCCGCGCCGGAGGAGAAGCCCGTGCGGACCGAGGAGGTCGCCTTGGTGGGCGTGGTCGGCTTCGGCGCCGCCACTGCCGCCGTGTTCCACAGCACTGATCTACGCCTAAAGGGCGAGGCGGCCGCCGGGGGACGCCTGGGCGATTTCACCGTGGTCGCGGTCACTCCCTCCTCCGTGGAACTCCGCGCCGGGGAACGCAGCTACTCCCTGGCCGTGGCGCAGCGCCTGACGCGGGTGGAAGGCGGCGAGTGGACCGCCTCTGTCGCGCCGATGCCCGAGGCCCGGTCGCGGAACGATGACGCCCCGGTGGAAGTGCCGGCTAACGCCTCCGAAGTCCTCAAACGCCTGATGAAGCAACGCGAGAAACAGCTTAAAAAATGAACACCCAGCCCATCCTGCCCCTGCTCCTAAGCCTAACGTTGTTGGGCGAAGCCCTCCTGCCCGCCCGGGCCGTGGCCGCCGCCCCGGACACGTCTCCCGCCTCGGAGTCTGCCCCCGCGGCGCCCGAGCGTCCCGCTCGCGACACCTCGACCGGCCTCCGCTTTAACTTCCGCGGCGCCCCGTTGGAGACGGTCCTCAACTACCTCAGCGAGGCCGCGGGCTTCGTGATCGTGCTTGAGACCCCGGTTCGGGGTACGATCGACATGTGGAGCGCCCAACCAGTCTCGCGGACCGAGGCGGTCGAGCTGCTCAATCTGGCGATTAATGCAAATGGTTACACCGCCACCCTGAAGGGTCGCACCCTCGTGGTAAGTTCCAAGGAAGACGCGCGGAAGCGCGCCATCCCGATCCGCACTGGTAACGATCCGCGCCAGATCCCCGACAACGCGGAAATGGTGATGCAGATCATCCCGCTGGAGCGGATCGACGCGGCCCAGGCCGCGTCGGACCTCGCCACGCTCCTGCCCAACTCCGCCACCGTCACGGCGAACCTCGACAGCAACTCGCTGGTCGTGACGGATACCCAGAGCAACGTCCGTCATATCGTCCAGCTGCTGTCCGCGCTCGATGGTTCCGCCGGCTCCGTTTCCTCGATGCGGGTCTTCCAGCTAAAGAACTCCGATCCGCAGGAGATGGCGGCGCTCATCAACAATATCTTTGGGGGCGGCCAGTCCGGTACCCGTTCCGGCCAGCCGCAGATGCCCGGTTTCGGGGGCTTTCCCGGCTTTGGGGGTGGTCCCGGAGCGGCCATCGCCGCGATGGCGGCCGCCCGCGGCTCCGGCGCGCCTGGCGGCCCCGGTGGCCGCGGCTCCAGCGCCTCGTCCAGCCGCGGTTCGCGCTCCAGCGGCGGTTCCTCCCGCGGCACTCCCGTGGTGGCGGTGGCCGACCCGCGCACCTATTCGGTGATCGTCAGCGCCTCGAAGGAAACCCTTGAGGACGTCGACGGCATCATCCGCCAGCTCGATGCCAGCACGGCGCGCAAGCAGAAGGTGTTCGTCTATTCCCTCGAGCACGGCGACGTGAAACAGGTGGAGAGCGTGCTGCGGAACCTTTTCCAAGGCAGCAACGTGCGCGCCACGGGATCGCAGGAGGTGGATCCGCTCTCGACCCGCGCCTCCGCCAACTCCCAGGCCACCGGCTCCAATATCACCCTCGGCACCCGCGGGGTCCGCTGAACCCTCCGCTCCTCCCGTCATGAAACTCCCTTTCCGGCTCGCGGCCGCCCTCGCCCTCGTTTTCTCCGCCCTCCTCCACGCCGCCCAGGCGCCCAGCTCCGGCGGCGCTCGTCCCAACACCTCCAGCACCCCGCGGCCCTCGACGATGTCGGGCACCTCCTCCCGCGCCAGCACCGGTGGAAGCGGCGGGGGCGGCTCGGCCGGCTCGACGCGTGAGTACACCAACTCGACGATGGTCGGTGAGGCGATGATCTCCAGCGATCTCCAGACCCGCCGCCTCATCGTCGTGACCGACGAGGAGACCAACGAGAACATCCGCACCATTATAACCAGCTTGGACCAGCCCAAGCCGCAGGTGCTCATCAATGTGGTCTTTGTCCAGGTCACCCACGACCAAGGGGTCGACCTCGGGGCGGAGGGCTTGTTCAACGGTACCCTCGCGGTCAAGGGGGAGCCCCGCGGCATCGCCACCACCCGCTTCGGGGTGGCCGATGCGCTCGCGGACGGGACGCAGTACGGGGCGTTCTACCGGATTCTGGGTCAGGACGTCACCGCCACCCTCCGCGCCCTCTCCGCGGTCACCAAGACCGAGATCCTCTCCCGCCCGTCGGTCCTCACCCGCAACAACCAGCAGGCCACGATTATGGTGGGCCAGTCGGTGCCGATCATCACCAACTCGCGGGTGAGCGACCAGACGAACACCACCATCAACACGGTCCAGTACCAGGACGTGGGTATCATCTTGCGGGTGACTCCCTTCATCACGCAGGAGGGGCTGGTCGAGATGATTGTCTCGCCCGAGATCTCCTCCCTGAGCGCAACCACCGTCCCGATCGGGAACAACGTGAGCTCGCCGGTAATCGACAAGCGCTCGGCGGACACGGTGGTCGTCACGCCCAGCGACAAGACGATCGTGATTGGCGGCCTGATCTCCTCGCAACTGGGGGACCGCGACAGCAAGGTGCCGTTGCTGGGGGACATCCCGCTGGTCGGCCTCGCCTTCAAGCGGAAGCAGAAGACGGACGTGAAGACGGAACTCCTGATCTTCCTCACGCCCCACGTCATCCGCACGCCGGAGGACCTGTCCGCGACCACGGACCGCGAGCGGGCGAAGCTGGAGATGTCCGGCAAGGCGTTCGAGGAGCACGGGCTCGAGCGCGCGCTCGGCAAGCCCGCGGCCGCCGCGGCGCCCTGAGCGGCCCGTGGGCGCAGCGGCTTGGTCCGCGCCCCTTCCGGCCCGCCGAGCGCGGGCTTGGCAGCGGCGCGGATCCGGGCGAAGGTCGGGGTCTCTGATGCCCGCCCGGGTCCTCAACCGCCGTTTCGGCCTGCTCGCCGCGCTCTGCGCCTTCGTGGCGGGGCTCTTTGGCTGGCAGTGGGGGGAACACCGGCGGTTCGAGGCCGCCGCCGCCCAGGCCCTGGTGAACCGGGGCCGGGACATTACGTCCACCCTTGGCATCATGGTCCGATCCCAGCGCCGCTTTGGCCTGTTGGTCGCCCGGGAGCGCATCGAGGCTACGCTGCAGGCGCTGATCCATCCCGGGGACCTCGAAGGCCTCGCCCTCCTCGGGCCGACCGGTGAAACCATCGCCAGCGCCGGCCGCCCGATCGATCTTTCCCCGGAACCGCTGCGGGCGCAGGGCGTGCATTGGCGGCCGCAGGAGCTCGTGCTCCTTAACCTGATGGACCTCGGCCAGGTGGGCGGGGCGGGGGAGGAGCGGCCGCTGCCGGCGGCCGTGGTGGTGAGCGGGCAACGGATGCCGAAGGCGGCGCGGACGCCGGCCGCCCGGCCCAACGGGGAGGGTGGGGCCGCCACCGCGCCCCGGTTCCAATTCGGCCGGCCCGCTTGGATGGACCAGAGTGAGTACGAGGCCCTGCTGCGCACGCAGGGCGTCCACAGCCTTGTGATCACGCTGTCCACGGCGGAACTGCGCCGGGCGGTGCGGGGCGACTTCCTGCTCCGGGCCCTGGTGAGCGCACTGGGGCTGGGGGTCGCGGTGGTCTCGGGCCTCGCTTGGCGCAACCGGAGCCGCAACGACGAGCTCCAGCTGCGGTTGCTCAAGGTGGGCGAGATGAACGGGCACCTCGCCCAGATGAACTTGGCCGCCGCGGGCCTCGCGCACGAGACCCGCAATCCGCTCAACCTGATCCGCGGCCACGCCCAGATGGTGTCGATGGACCCCGCCGCCGACCCGCGTTGGCGCACCCACGCCGCCGCCATCCTCGAGGAGGCCGACCGCGTCACGGTCCAGCTCAACCAGTTCATCGATTACGCCAAACCCCGGCAGCCCGTGCTCGGCCCGGTCGACCTCGCCGCCCTAGCCGCGGACGTCGGCCGGACGCTCGGTCCCGACCTCGAGGAGAAACGCTTGACCCTGCTCCTGCCGGCCGCGCTGGTCCGGGTGGCCGCGGACGAGGCCCTGCTTCGGCAGGCCTTGTTCAACCTGGTGCTCAACGCAATCCAGGCGGTTGAGCCGGGCGGACGGGTGGAGGTGGCGGCCACGATCGGTACCGGGGGCGAGGTTGCCCTCGAGGTCCGGGATGACGGCCGCGGCGTGCCGGAGACCGAGCGCGAGGAGATCTTCAGGCCCTATGTCACCCGGCGGAAGGACGGCGTGGGCCTCGGCCTGGCCGTCGTGCGCCAGATCGCGCTCGCCCACGGCTGGGAGGTCACCTGCGGGGCGAATGCGCCGCGGGGCGCGGTGTTCCGGATGGCCCCGCTGAGGCCCCCTTCCGCCGGATGAGAGCCGAGGCCGAGAGCCCGCGGATCCTGATTGTCGACGATGATGCCGACCAGCGGGACCTGCTGGAGACCTTCCTGCGCCGGCAGGGCTTCCGCACGCGGGGGGCGGAGTCGGGCGCGGCGGCCCTCGACCTGCTGGGGCGGGAGCCTTGCGCCCTGATGATCACGGACGTCCGGATGCCCGGGATGTCGGGGCTGGAGACCCTGCGGCGGGTGCGGGAGCAGCACCCGCGGTTGCCGGTCCTGCTGGTCACGGCCTTCGCGGATGTGCGGAGCGCGGTGGCGGCGATGCGGGACGGGGCCCTCAACTACCTGGCGAAGCCGATCGACCTCGACGAGCTGATAGCCTCGGTGCGCCTCGCGTTGGTCGGGGGCGGTCCGCCGCCGGCGGATGGGGGCGTGCCACCGTTGCCGGCGGATGTGGTGGTGGCCAGTCCGTTGCTGCGCGCGGTGTGTCGCGATGCCGCGGCGATCGCCAGCTCTGATTCCCGCGCGCTTCTTTCCGGGGAGAGCGGGGCGGGGAAGGAGGTGGTGGCTTCGTTGATCCACCGTTGGAGCAACCGGGCGGTGGGGCCTCTGGTCAAGGTGGGCTGCGTCGCGGTGCCGGAGGCCCAGTTGGAGGCGGAACTCTTCGGTCAGGAATTGCCGGGCGGGCTCGTGCGTACTGGCCGGCTGGAGCAGGCAGAGGCGGGCAGCCTGTTTTTGGATGAGATCGCCGAGTTGCCAGGCGCCCTCCAAAGTCGGCTGCTGCGGCTGCTGAACGAAGGGGTGTTCCGCCGGGTGGGCGGCACGCGGGACGTCCGGTCACGCGCGCGATTGCTGGTGGCAACCAGCCGGGATCTGGCCGCGGAGGTCGCCGCGGGCCGCTTCCGGGAAGACCTGTACTACCGGCTCAGCGGGATGGAGATCCACGTGCCCCCCCTGCGGGAGCGCCCGGAGGATATTTTGCCGCTCGCGAGTCACTTCAGCGCCCTCTTCTCGCGCCAGCAGCCCCGGTTCTCCTCCTCCGTGGCGGCCGCCCTCCAGGCTTACCCCTGGCCGGGCAACGTCCGCGAACTGCGCCACGCGATGGAGCGCGCCGCCCTGCTTTCCCGCGGCGAGGTCGTCCTGCCTGAGCATCTGCCGGCCCGCATATTGGCTGCCGCCGTGCCCGCCGGGGAGGCCCCGCGCGATCTGCAGCGACTGGCGGAGATCGAGCGGGAGGCGATTTTGCGGACCTTGCGGAAAAACCGCTTCAACCGCACGGAGACGGCCCGCGAGCTCGCGATCAGCCGCCGCGCCCTGACCTACAAGCTCCAGCGGCTGCGCGCCGAGGGCGTCCCGGTCGATCCGTGAGTGGTCCGGCAGCCCCGGCGCGGGGCCGGCCTGGGCCACGCCGGGTCACGCCGGCGCGTTCCCGCCGATCGGGCCGACGTGAGCCAGTTCGAGCACGACGCGGCCGGCGGCCTGCGAGGCGGGGATCGCGACGGTGAATACCGCCTCCCAGTCGTTGAGCCCCTCGGGGTCGACAAGGGTTTGCGCGACCGTCCACGGTTCGTCGCTGCTAGGCTGGTCGCCCTTGGTATAATGGGTGTGTTGCGCGGAGCGCCCCTCGGGATCGAGCCGCAGGCGGCCTCGCGCCTCGAGGTAAGGTTGAAAGGCCTGCTCGACCTGGCGCGCCGGGGAGGGCCCGGGAGCGTCGCCGGCGGGCCCGCCGGGCGTTTCGGCGCCCAGGCGCTGCGCGGCGCCATCCCAGTCCCGCAGCGCCACATCTTGGAGCACGCCCAGCAGCGCCGCGCGGACGAGACGGCGGAAGGCGGGCCGGTCCCGCGTGAGGTCCGGCCGCGTGGCGCGCGCCGGCGCCGCCGGCGCGCGGTCGTCCCGCGGCGTGGCGGCGGCGGGATTCACCAGCAGTTCCCATTCCTCGAGCAGACTGGAGTCCACGCCTCGGATCAGTTCCCCGAGGTAATCCTCCACCTCCCGCACGGCCTCCGTCTTGGCGGTGTCGGGAACGGTCTGGGCGAGGACCTTCCAGACCTGCGCGAGGTGGCGGAGCAGGACGCCCTCGACCCGGTGCAGCTCGTACTCCCGCACGTAGGCGGAGAAGGAGAGATACCGCTCGTACATCTCGCGGGCGATCGACTTTGGCCGCACGTTCTCCTGCTCGACCCACGGGTGCTGGGCGGCGAAGGCATTGAAGGTGTCGTAGAGGAATTCGCGCAGGGGCTTGGGGTGCTCGATCTCTTCCAGCCGTTCCATCCGCTCCTCGTAGGGGACACCGGCGGCGCGCAGTTCCTCGAGCTTGGCCGACTTCTGCCGGTCCACCTGCCGCCGCAGGATCGCGTCCGGGTCCTCCACGATGGCCTCGCACAGCGTGAGCAGGTTGAGGGCGTGGTCGGGGTCCTCGGGGTCGAGCCGGGGCAGGGTGTCGATCAGGTAGAGCGAGAGGGCTTGGTGGAGGGAGAAATCGTCCTGCAACTCCACGTTGACCTGGAGCTTGGGGCCATGGCCGCCTCGGGGGCGCGGGACCACGATGCCGCGTTCGACCAGAGCGCGGAAGAGTTGCCACGCGCGTTGGCGGAGGAGGCGTTGGCGGTGGGGCGTCTCGTGGCACTCGCGCAGCAGGCGCTGGAGGTCGCGGCAGCCGTCGCCCGTGCGCGAGAGCATCAGCAGCAGCATCCCGTGGGAGACCTCGAAGCGGGAGGTGAGCGCCTCGGGCGGGGCGGTGCGCAACCGCTCGAGGGTGCGTTCGTCCCACGCGATCGTGCCTTCCGGGGCGCGCTGTTTGGGGGGCGCGCGGCGGCCGGGGCTGGCGGCGGCCTTCTCCTCGGCCCGGCGGTTCTCGATCACGTGGGGCGGGGCCTGCACGACCACGAAGCCCCGGTCGTCGTACCCCTTGCGCCCGGCGCGGCCCGCGATCTGGCGAAAGTCGCGCACGGTGAGGACCGCCGCCTTCTTGCCGTCGTACTTCCACAGCTGCGTGAAGAGCACGGTGCGGATGGGGACGTTGATGCCCACCCCGAGGGTGTCCGTGCCGCAGATGACCTTGAGCAGGCCCTGCTGGGCCAGCTTCTCGACGAGGAGGCGGTACTTCGGGAGGAGGCCGGCGTGGTGCACCCCGATCCCGTGGCGCAGCCAGCGCTGCACCTCCCGGCCGTGCGGACTGTTGAAGCGGGCGGACTCCAGGGCCCCCTGCAGGGCGGCCTTCTCCTCCCGCGAACAGATGTTGAGGCTCATCAGCGCCTGTGCCGCCTCGGCCGCCGACCGCTGGGTGAAGTGCACGAGGTAGACCGGAGCCCGCTTGGTTGCGAGCAGCTCGGCCACGCGTTCGGCGAGGGGCATCTCGGAGTATTCGAATTCCAGCGGTACCGGCCGCCGTTCGCTGCGCACGGTGCGGCTCGGCGCCCCGGTCACGCGCGTCATCTCCCGCTCGAAGAAAGCGGTCTCGCCCAAGGTCGCCGACATCAGGAGGAAGCGGGCGTGGGGCAGGGTCAGCAGCGGGATCTGCCAGGCGCCGCCCCGGGCCGGATCCGAATAATAATGAAACTCGTCCATTACCACTGCGCGAAGGTCACAGGTCTCGCCACGGTGGAGGGCGATGTTGGCCAGGATTTCTGCGGTGCAACAAAGCAGGGGAGCGCCTGGGTTCACGCTGGCGTCACCGGTCATCATCCCGACTTGGGCGGGCCCGAACTCGCGGCAGAGGGAGAGAAACTTCTCGTTCACCAGCGCTTTGATCGGGCAGGTGTATACGGTGCGTTCGCCGCGGCAGAGCGCTCGATAGTGGAACGCAGCGGCCACAAGGGACTTCCCCGAGCCGGTGGGGGTGTTGAGGATGACGTTCGCACCCTCGTACAGTTCGAGGATCGCCTCCTCCTGTTCCGGGTAAAGCTCCAGTCCCCGGCTGGCGCAAGCGACGAGAAAGGCCTCCAGAATGGTACCCGCCTCCGGGCGGGCCCCGCCGGCGGGACGGAGCGGAGCGAGCGGCGGGGCGTTCATCCGCGCACTGCCGCAGCCCCTGGGCGGACTGTCAATCTGCGGTCCCCGCGGGCAGCGCGCGCAGCCGGAGGTTCCGGTACGCGGCTCCTGTTTCGTAAGCCGCGAGCCCGAGCGGGAGCGAGTGTTTGATGTCTCCAAAGCGGAGATCGAGCTTCCGCCCCGCGGTCTCGAAATCCACCACCTGCTCGTCGTCGACCCACGCCTCGAGCTTGGCCGGGGTTACCCGGACGCGGATGCGGTACCAGCGTCCGGTCTCGTAGGTGCGCCCGGTGGTGGTCTCGTTGTCCGACGCGTCCGAGTTGTCGATGCAGGAGATCCCGGTAACCCCGCCGCCCCAGCCGCCGACGATGAGGGTGCAGGCCGAGGCGGCCACGGGGAAGGTCAGGCCGCAGAAGAAGTCCCCGCCCTCGAGCTTCATCGCCTCGAGCGTCACCTCGTAATTCATCCGCGGTAGCGGGGTCGCGGGATCGAGGTTGATCCCTGCCATGTAGGAGCTGCGTGGCACGACGATGGCGGGGCCTTCGCCGCGGAAGGCGGGCTCGATGCGCACCTCCGTCTGCGAATCGAACGCGGAGGGGCGCCACGGACCCAGACTGCGGCCGTCGAAAAGCGAGCGGACCTCCGGCGCACCGGGCGGCGGCGCACCTGCGCGCGCCGGGTACGGTCGCGGGGCGGCGAGGGTCACGAGCACGGCGATCGAAGCGTACAGGGCGCGCGGCCCGGGGCGAAGGCGAGAGGACACGCGAAAAAAACTGCCTTCGGCGGGGCCCACGCGCAACGCTGAAGCGATGGGGGCACGGCACGGACTGCGTAGCGCATCGCGCCGGCCCTGACGTAGGTCCCCGGCCCGCCGATGGCAGCTACCTCCGATGAACAAACCCCGCCGCATCAACAAAGCTAGGGGGACGAAACTGCCCGTTACCGCTACCGCCGCACCAGCACGCTCCGGATTTTTTCGTCGAGCATCAGACTGCCATTCGCGAGATGTTCAACGATGTTTTGGCCCGAGTGGCAACGTAGGGCTCGGGAGCGGGGTCGATATCGGCTCCTACTCCCCCTTCTACTCCGCCGTTCCCGAGCCCTTCACCGACGCCGCCATCGCCGGCGCGTGGGGCCTCGGTAACGCGCTCTGCCGCCGCCGCGGTAACGACGGCTTGATTAAAACCTTGGGGCTCGGGGCCGCCCGACCCGCGCGTCCCGTCGCCGCCTCTGGCTGATCCTGCGATCGGGCGTGGGGCGACTGCCTTTCCGGGGCTTGCGCCGCGGGAGTGCCCTGCTGAAACTTTTGGGGCCCCCGCCCCTGATGCCCGCCTTCCAGATCTCCCGTCGCCGTTTTGTCCAACGCTGTGCCCAAGCCGCCGCCTGGGCCGGCCTGCCCGCTTGGTTCGTCGAGGAACGCCTCGCCGCCGCCGAGACCACGCCCGCCCGGCGCCCTGGACCGAATGACCGCCCTGGGATCGCCCTGATCGGCGCCGGCGGGCAGGGCACCCGCGTCGCTCAGAACGCGGCCAACTGGGGCGACGTGCGGGCCGTGTGCGACGTGGACCGTGCCCACGCTGAGGCCGCCGCCGCGAAACTCACGGTCGAGGGCCGCCGCCCGGCGGTGGTGAGTGATTTCCGCCGCCTGCTCGAACGGGATGACATCCACGTGCTGGTCAACGGCACCCCCGACCATTGGCACACGCTGGTCAACCTCGGCGCCGCTCGGGCGGGCAAGGACGTTTATTCGGAGAAGCCCCTGACGCTTACGATCGACGAGGGCCGCCGTCTCGTCCGCGCCGTACGGGAGCGCCGGATCGTCCTGCAGACGGGCACCCAGCAGCGCAGCTCCCAGCGCTTCCGCCTCGCCTGCGAGTTGGTTCGCAACGAGCGCATCGGCCGCCTCCGCGAGGCCCACGTCTGGCTCCCCGCGGGCCTCCGCGAGGGGCCCTTTGCCCCTCGCCCGGTCCCGGATGGCCTCGACTGGGATTACTGGCAGGGGCCGGCGCAGCGGGTGGACTACGTGAAGGAGCGCTGCCACCGCACCTTCCGCTTTTGGTACGACTATTCCGGGGGCACGATGACCGATTGGGGAGCGCACCACAATGACATCGCCTACTGGGCCATCGGGATCCTCGCGCCGCGCACGGTCGAGGCCACGCCGCTGGTGCAGCCGATCCGCGGCGGCTACGACACCTACAGCGAGTACGAGATCAACTACGTCTACGAGAACGGGGTCCGCCTCGTCATCCACACTACCAAGGACGACAGCATCTACGGGGCGAAGCTTAACCCGACCGGCCAGCGCAACGGAATCCGCTTCGAGGGCACCGACGGCTGGATCTGGGTCAACCGCGACCAGCTGACGGCCAGCGATCCGGCCCTGCTCAAGGCGCCTCTGCCTGCTGGCGCGGTCCGGCTCCACGAAAGCAAGAATCACATGGAGAACTTCCTGGACTGCGTTCGCACCCGCCGCGATCCGATCTGCGACGTGGAGGTCGGGCATCGCTCGGCGACGATGTGCCACCTTGGCGCCATCGCCCTGCGCACCGGCCGCCGGCTCACGTGGGACGCGGCCCGCGAGGAGTTTGCGGGGACCGACGCCGCGGCCGGCAACGCCCTCGTCGCGCGCGGACTGCGGGCGCCTTACGATTATTCGTTTGTCGCCTGAAGGGGCGGCTTTCGCGCAAAAAAAACCGTCCCCGGTGCGGGAACGCGGCCGGGGCGGGTCGGAGGGTCAGTTTGGGGCTGCCACGGTTGACCGGCGCTTTCGCCGGGATTTTTGATCCGGGAGATGCGCGAGTTCTGGCGGCGGCTGCACCCGGCGCGAGAAATCCACTCGCCCGCCGCCCCCGCGGCGTGGCATCAGCACGGGATGCTTACGCTGGCGGCGCGCGAATTCGGCGGGGCGGGTAAGCCCCCGCTGGTGCTGCTGCACGGGCTCCTCGGTTCCTCCCGCAACTGGCTCACCGCCGGGGCCGCGCTGGCGGAACACCACGAGGTGGTCGCCCTCGATGCCCGCAACCACGGCCGCTCCCCCCACGATCCCGAAATGTCCTATCCCGCGATGGCGGACGACTTGCTGTGCTGGCTCGACGCCCGCGGTGGGGACCGGGTCTCGCTCCTCGGGCACAGTATGGGCGGCAAGGTCGCGATGCTGGCCGCCTGCCGCCACCCGGAGCGCTTCGCCAGCCTGACCCTGGTCGATGTCGCCCCGCGGACCTACTCTTGGGCGGGGCACCGGGCCAATTTCGCGGCCCTGCAGGAACTCGACCTCCGCGCCCTGCGTTCCCGCACTGAGGCCGAACTGCGGCTCGAGGGCCGCGTCCCCGACGCCTTCCTGCGGAAATTCTTGCTCACCAACCTTGAGGCCTCGCCGGGGGGAGGCTGGCGCTGGGCGGTGAACCTCCCGGTACTCGCATCCGCCATCCCGGCCCTCGAGGCCAACCCCCTCGCGCCGGACGATCGCTACTCGGGCCCCGTCCGCGTGATCGTCGGGGGGCGTTCCGCCTACGTGCAGCCCGAGGATCACCCGGTCCTGCGGACCCATTTCCCAGCGGCGGAGATCGTCACTCTGAAGGCCAGCGGGCACAACCCGCACCTCGATGATCGGGCCGGCTTCGTGGCCGCGGTCTTACGGTGACGCGGCCCGCGGGCGCGGCCGGGTTTGCCTTGCCTTGCGCGGTCCGCCGCGTCTGCTGCCGGGAAGTCCTTCGCGATGCCCGTCGTCACCCCTTCTCAGACGCAGCCCGAGTATGATGTGATCGTCGTCGGTTCCGGCGCCGCCGGCGGCCAGACGGCCTACACCTGCACCCTCGAAGGGGCGAAGGTCCTGATGCTGGAAGCGGGCCGCGATTATGACCCGGCCCGCGAGACGCCGATGTTCCAGGTGAACAGCCAGGCGCCGCTGCGCGGGGCCAGCACACCCGACAAACCGTTCGGCTTCCACGACGCGACGATCGACGGCGGCTGGCAGGTGCCCGGCGAGCCTTACACCAGCGCCTCGGATGATCCCGCGCGCCAATTCTGGTGGTGGCGGGCGCGGATGATGGGCGGCCGCACCAACCACTGGGGCCGCATCTCCCTGCGCAACGGGCCCTACGACTTCAAACCGCGCACCCGCGATGGCCTCGGCTTCGACTGGCCCCTGTCCTACGAGGACGTGGCTCCGTACTACGACAAGGTCGAGATGCTGATCGGGGTCTACGGGGACAATAACGGTCTCGAGAACACCCCGGATTCCCCGGCTGGCTGCCTGCAGCCGCCGCCGATCCTGCGGGCGGGCGAGCAGTATGCGCGCGCTAAGGGCAAGGCCCTCGGCCTGCCGGTTATCCCGATCCATCGGGCCGTCCTGACTCAACGTCAGGATCCCGACGTGCTCCCGGCGAAGATTCATCCGGCCAACCCCCGCGCCCAGCGGTTGCTGGCGGACTCGATGCGCCAGCGCGCCGCCTGCTTCTGGGCCACCCCGTGCGGGCGGGGCTGCTCCATCCGCGCCAACTACCAGTCGACCACCGTCCACCTGCCCCCCGCGCTGGCCAGCGGCAACCTCGACATCGTGGCAAACGCGATGGCGCGCGAGGTGACCGTCGATGCCGCCGGCAAGGCGACGGGGGTGCTGTTCATCGACCGGACCACGGGGCAGGAGCAGCGGGTGAAGGGCCGAGTAGTCGTGCTGGCGGCGAGTTCCGCGGAGTCCGTCCGCATCCTCCTCAATTCCCGTTCCCCGCGCTTCCCGCAGGGGCTGGCCAATTCGAGCGGCCTGGTGGGCAAGTACATTATGGACACGGTGGGCGCGGGGATGGCCGGCCAGATCCCGGCGCTGGAGAACCTCCCGCGGCACAATGAGGACGGCGCGGGTGGGAACCACGCGTATGTCCCGTGGTGGCTTTATCCGGAGCAGGTCGCCGGGAAGTTGGGCTTCGCCCGCGGGTACCACATCGAGTTCGGCAGCGGGCGCCAGCTGCCCGCGCTGCACACGGTGGCCGGCCTGGAGGCCTTCACCCGCGGCAGCTTCGGCCAGAAGTTCAAGGAGGACGCGCGCCGCTTCTACGGGTCCTTCATCGGTTTTGCCGGCCGCGGGGAGATGATCCCCAACGAGGACTCCTATTGCGACCTCGACCCGGTGGTGCGCGACAAGTGGGGCATCCCCGTGCTGCGCTTCCACTGGAAGTGGTCCGACCACGAGATTCGCCAGGCGGCGCATATGCAGCGCACCTTCGCCGATTGGATCTCGGCGCTGGGCGGCAAGGTCCGCGGCACCCCCGCGATGGACGGCGCCAAGGCCATCGAGCCGGGCGGCAAGATCATCCACGAGGTCGGCGGCACCATTATGGGCGCGGACGCCCGGCGCTCCGTCACCAACCAGTGGTGCCAGACCTGGGACGTGCGCAACCTGTTCGTGACCGATGGCGGCCCCTTCTGCTCGAACGCGGACAAAAATCCCACGCTGACGATAATGGCCCTGGCTTGGCGCGCGAGCGACTACCTGCTGGCCGAGCTGCGCCGGGGGAACCTTTGACGATGAACCCGCCCCCCGACGCCGCCCCGCGCCTCAGCCGGCGCGATGCCCTGAAGTGGATCACGGCCGCCGCCGCCAGCTCGCTCGCCTTCTCCCCGGAGCCGCGCGCCGGCGCCCCCGCGGCCCGCGGGTACGGCACCGACCCCGACCTCCAGCGCGCCTACTCCCCGGGCGACGTCTGGCCGCTCACCTTCACCCCCGCAGAACGCGCTGCCGCCGCCGCCCTGTGCGGCCTGATGCTGCCGCCCGACGCGGAGGGCCCGGGGGCCGAGGCCCTGCTGGTGCACGACTTCGTCGACGAATGGATCAGCGCCCCGTACCCTGAGCACGTCGCCGACCGGAATACCATCACCGAGGGCCTCGCGTGGCTCGACGCCGAGGCGCGCCGTCGCTGGGGCGGAGAGTTCGTCCGGGGCACCCCGGCCCAGCGCACGGCCTTGGCGGAGGACCTTTGCGACCTCGCCTCCGCCCAGCCGGAGCACCGCGCGGGCGCCCGCTTCTTCCAGCGTTTCCGGGACTTGGCGGCGGGCGGGTACTTCACCACGCCGGAAGGAATGAAGGATCTGGGCTACACCGGGAATTACGCCATGGAAGCCTTTACCGGCCCGCCACCCGAGGTGCTGCGCCGGCTCGGGCTGGCCTGAAGTCCGGCTCAGAGCCGGTCCGGCCGCGCGCCCGTTCCACTCCGGGATTGCGCGTCCGGGAAAAGGGGCTGGATTGGCCGGGTGAAGCTTCACGTCCTGCCCGCTGGGCCGATCCAGACCAACGCCTACCTGCTCACGGCGCCGGAGCGCGGCGAGGCGGTTTTGATTGATGCCCCGGGCGAGGTTTGGCCGGCCGTGGACGCCGTGCTCCGCGCTGAAAAGTGCCGCCTCACCGAGCTCTGGATCACGCACGGCCACTGGGACCACACCCAGGGCGGAGCGGAGGTCGTGCGCCGGTCGGGCGCCAAGGTTCGCGCCCACGCCGATGACCGGGCCTTGATCGAGACGCCCGAGATCATGGAGCGTTTTCTTGGGGAGAGCCTCCGGCTGGAGCCGCTGAAGGTCGGCGCGTGGGTGGGGCAGGGGGATAGGCTGGACGCGCTGGGCCTCGCCTTCGAGGTGCGTCACGTACCGGGCCATTGCCCGGGGAACATTCTGTTCTATGGCGCGGCGCTGCGGGCGGCCTTTGTGGGTGATGCCCTCTTCGCGGGGAGTGTCGGCCGGACGGACCTGCCCGGCGGGGATTTCGAGGTGCTGGAGGCCAGCATCCGCGGCCAGATCTATTCCCTGCCCGAGGAGACCACTGTCTTCCCGGGTCACGGGGGGCGCACCACGGTCGCCGCGGAAAAGGCGGGCAACCCGTATGTCTCCGCCTAATCCTGGCCACGAGGGTCCAATGCGCCGTGCGCTCGCGCTGGCGCGGGGCGTATGGGGCGAGACCCAGCCGAATCCGATGGTTGGGGCCGTGCTGGTGGAGGACGGGGTGATCGTTGCCGAGGGCGCGACCGCGCCCGATGGTGGGCCGCACGCGGAACGGCGGGCCCTCGAGGCGCTGGGCCGGCCGCCGCGGCCGGGAGCCACCCTGTACGTGACCTTGGAGCCCTGCTGCACGGAGGGACGTACGGGCGCCTGCACGGCGCGGATCCTAGCCGCGGGCGTCAGTCGGGTGGTTGTTGGCGCGGTGGATCCGAATCCGGCGCACGCCGGGCGTGGGCTCGAGGTGCTCCGGGCCGCTGGAGTCGAAGTCATCAGCGGGGTGCTGGCGGCGGAGTGCTCCGACCTAAATCTGATCTTCAACCATTGGATCACCCGCGGTGCGCCGTTGCTCGCCGCCAAGGTAGCCTCGACGCTCGACGGCAAGCTGGCCTGCCGCACCGGGGACTCCCAGTGGATCACCAGCGAGGCGGCCCGCGCTGACGTCCATCGCTGGCGCCGCCTGTTCCCCGCGATCGGTGTCGGGGCGATGACGGTCCTCCACGATAATCCGCGCCTCACCGCGCGGCCGCCCGGGGGCGCCGAGAGCTGCCCGGTGCGGTTCGTGTTCGACGGGCTGCTGCGCACGTTGGTCGAGAAGAACCTGCCGCGCGTTTTCACCGACGAGTTTCGGGACCGCACGATCGTGGTGACCACGCCGCACGGCGGTTTGGGTTACGTGCGCAAGCTTCAGGACCTCGGGGTGCGGGTGTGGGTGTTTGATTCGCCGTCGCAGCGCGTGCCGTTCCCTGCTTTTCGTCGCCGCTGTGTGGAGGAGCGGATCTCCGGCGTATTTTTCGAGGGCGGGGCGCAGCTCATCAGCGAACTGCTGCGGGCGCGGGCGCTGGATTACCTTTTCGCGTACCACGCGCCGCTGCTCTTTGCCGACGACAAGGCGCGGACCATCTTCAGCGGCCTGCGGCCGGAAAAGGTGGCGCAGGGGGTGCGCCTCGACGAGGTCCGCCACGAGAGTTTCGGCGGCGATATCCTGATGCGGGGCCGAGTGGTCTACCCGGAAAAAATGTTCGTCGACGAGGCCGTGTTCCGGTTGCGTTGAGGGTCGTTACCCCTCCTTGCCCGCCCCCGCGTCGGGCTCCCGCTCCTCGCCCTCGGCACCCTGCTGACCCTACGCCTGCCGGCCGCTGTGCTGGCGGAGCTTTATCCGACCGATCCGGACTCCGAGGTGCGTCCCGGGGTGCCGGTGGGCGAGTTGCTCAAGCTGACCCTCGACCAGTCCCGCATCCTCTCCGGCCCCACCCGCGAGGTGCAGGTGGATGTGCCTCGACAGCGCGATCCGGCCCGGCCGGCGCGCGTCTACGTCAACCAGGACCGAATCCAGGGGAACGCCCCGGTAGGGTTCGACTACCTGATCGCTAAAGCGGGACATCCCGGTGCCGATGGGCGTCTTCGTGGCTCCCGGGTTGGTCAAGGCCGCCGATAGCTACCGGGCCTGGGACTGCTTCAACCGGAGCTTCGGGCACGACGGGCTGGGCGACGCCTGCGCGCGGTGCGCGCAAAAGGAATGGTTGGCCTGCGTGGAGCGGCAGCGCACCGCGGATGGGCGTCGAGCCCGGCTGGATGCGCTCAGAACCAGCCCGGGCGGTATTCCTTGGTGATAAACTGATTCGCGTCCAGGACGTTCGTGACCTTCATCGAGGCTGCGTCCCACTCGATCCGGCGGCGCGAGCGGATCGCGACGTTAGCGAGGAGCACGGCCTCGGTGAACGGGCCCGAGTACTCGAAGTTGGAGCCCGGCGTCGGCCCGCCCTTGATGCCGGCCAGCCACTCGGCGAACGGCCCGCCCTTGACCCGCGGGATCGTCTTGGCTGGCAGGGTGGGGGTGACCTCGCGCATCTTCACCTCGGGGATGATGCGGACCGTCTCATAGTAAAAGCTGCAGAGGACCGTGGCCTTACTCCCGAAGAGGAGCGTGCCGGCTTCCGGGTTCAAGTCGCGGCTGAACTCCAGCTCGCGGGGCAGCGGCGGGATCAGGCCGCCGTCGGACCACGTATACTTCACCGGCGGCAGGTTCCCGCGCGCGGGGAAATGGTTCGTAACGATCGAGGCGAGGGGCGACGCGACGTCCGTCGCCTGGGTCGCCATCGCCTCGACCGCGATGGGGGCGCCGAGGTTAAGCGCCCAATAGGCACCGTCCATTATGTGGCAGGCCACATCGCCGAAGGCGCCGGTGCCGAAGTCCCACCATCCGCGCCACTTCCACGGCATATAAGCGGGGTCGTAGGCCCGGGCGGCGGCGACGCCGAGCCAAGCATCCCAGTTCACGCCGGGGGGCACCACCGGGATCGCCTTGGCATGGTCGGGGCGCTTGAACGAGCCGAGAGGCTCGCGCCACGGCGGGAAGAAGGGGCGGTTGGTCCAGCTGACAATCTCCCGCACCTCGCCGAGCACGCCCGCCTCGAACCATTCCTTGAGGATGCGGCAGCCCTCGTCGGCGTGGCCTTGGTTGCCCATCTGGGTGACGACCTTCTTCTCCTTGGCGCGCGCCGCGAGCTGGCGGGCTTCCCAGACGGTGTGGGAGAGGGGTTTCTCGACGTAGACGTGCTTGCCTAGGCCCATCGCGGTCATCGCCGCGGCGAAATGCATATGGTCCGGCGTGGAGATCGTGACCGCGTCGATCTGCCCGGCCATCCGGTCGAACATCTTCCGGTAATCGTCGAAGCGGGCGGCGCCGTTGTGGCGGGCAGATTCCTCCGGGAACTTCTCCCCGAAGGTCTTGAGCGAGGCGTTGCAGCGGCCCTCGTCGACGTCGCAGATCGCGACAATGTTCTCGTCTTTCATCGCCTGCACGGCGGCGCCGCCGCGGCCGCCGGCACCGATGATGGCGACGTTAAGGCGCTTGCCGGGGGGCGGGGTGCCGGCGGGCTGGGCGCGGAGCACGGCAGGAAACGCGAGCGTGCCGGCGGCCGAGGCGGATTTGAGGAAGGTGCGGCGCGGGAGGGGAGGGGGCATAGGGGGTGGGATGCGGCAGGGTGCGGGAGGCGGCGGACCGGGGGCAATCCCGGATTCGGCGCGGGGAAACTTGGGATTGCCGTTCCGCGGGCCGGAGACTGTGCTCGTCCAACGATGCTCGTACACACCGTTTATTTCTGGCTGCGTTCCGACCTTACCGCCGAACAGCGCACGGATTTCCGCCGGGGCGTGGAATCCCTCGGGGGTATCCGGGCGGTGAAGGCGATCTACGTCGGTACCCCGGCAAAGACGGCCAAGCGACCGATCATCGACGACTCTTATTCCGTGGCGCTGACCGTGGTGTGCGAGGGCGTGGCGGGCCACGACGCCTATCAGGTCGATCCGCTGCACCAAGCTTTCGTGGAGCACTTCAAGACCTTCTGGACGCGTGTCCAGATCTACGACGCGGAGTGAACCTCGCCGGCCGGCCGCGCGCTTGACCCGGGCGGGGCAGGCGCGGGAGGTTGGCGCTACCCGTTATGCGTTCCCTCCCGCGCTACCTCAGGCCTGCAATGGTTTCCCTCGGATTGCTGGCTTGCGCGCTGGCGCCCATTACGGCCCACGCGGCCGAGGCCCGGCCCAACGTGATCGTGATTATGGCCGACGACCTCGGCTACGGTGATCTCTCATGTTACGGGGCGACCGAGCTGGCCACGCCCCATATCGATCGGCTCGCAGCCGAGGGGCTGCGGTTCACCAGCGGCTACTGCTCGGCCTCCACCTGCACCCCCACCCGCTACTCCTTTCTCACCGGCGCCTATGCCTTCCGCCGGAAGGGGACGGGCATCGCCCCACCCAACGGCCGCCTCGTCGTGCCGCCGGAGGTTCCGACCTCCGCGGGCGTCCTCCGCGCCGCGGGCTACCGCACCGCCGTGATCGGCAAGTGGCACCTCGGGCTCGGCGGCGAAAAAGGCCCCAACTGGAATGGCGAAATCCGCCCCGGGCCGCGCGAGATCGGCTTCGAGCACAGTTTCCTGCTGCCCACCACCAACGACCGCGTGCCGCAGGTCTACGTCAGGAACGGCCGCGTGCTCAACCTGGACCCGGCGGATCCGCTCTGGGTCGGCGACCGCACCCCGTCACCGGACCACGTCACTGGTATCTCCCACCGTTCCACGCTGAAGATGGACTGGTCGCACGGCCACAACGGCACCATTCACAATGGGATCAGCCGCATCGGTTTTTACACTGGCGGCCATGCGGCGCGGTTTCGCGACGAGGACCTCGCCGACCAGTGGGTCGAACAGTCGGTGGTTTGGCTGGAACAGGTGCGGGATCAGCCGTTCTTCCTCTTCTTCGCGTCCCACGACCTGCACGTCCCCCGGAAGCCGCACGAGCGGTTCCACGGCGTGACCAAGCTTGGGTTCCGCGGCGACAGCATCGCGCAGTTCGACTGGAGCGTGGGGGAGCTGATGAAGGCCCTCGACCGGCTCGGGCTGGCGGAGCGCACGCTCGTGGTGCTCTGCTCGGACAACGGGCCGGTGATGGACGATGGGTACAAGGACGAGGCGCTGGAGAAGCGGGGCAACCATCGCGCCGGCGGGCCCCTCCGGGGTGGCAAGTACAGCGTATACGAAGGCGGCACGCGGACCCCATTCATCGCCCGCTGGAAGGGCCGGATCCGGCCTGGGGTGAGCGACGCGATTGTCTGCACGATCGACCTGCCGGCCAGCTTGGCGGCGCTGGCGGGGACGAACGTGCCGGCGGAGGCGTTTCCGGACAGCTTCGACCTGTCGGGCGCGCTGCTCGGGCGGGCGGGGGCCGCGGGGCGCGACCATCTGATCCAGCAGGACAACGGGCAGGGGGGCAACTTCGGTTTACGCGAGGGCCGGTGGAAGCTCGTGCGCCACGACTCGCGTTCTGCGTACAACACTGTGGTCGAGCGGACCCTGGGCCGGGAGCCGGTGCCGCAGTTCCAGCTGTTTGACCTGGAGACGGACATAGGGGAGACGCGCGATGTGAGCGCGGCGCACCCCGAGGTGGCGGCGCGCCTGCAGGCGCGGCTGGCGCAGCTCATCGCCGCCGGCCGCAGCCGCGGCTAAGCGCGGGAAGGGCAGTACGTCGCCCGATGGCCAAGCTCCCTGCCGTCCGCTTCCTGCTGCCCCTCCTGCTGCCCCTCGCCCTGCTGGCGGCGGTGCCGGCGCGGCCGGATTTGGTCGTGTTCCTCACGGACGACCAGAGCCAAGGGGATGTGTCGCCCTACGGGGGTGGGGGCATCCGCACGCCTAACCTGCAGGCCCTTGCTGATGGCGGGCTCACCTTCACCCGCGCCTACGTCGCCTCGCCCAGTTGCGCCCCGAGCCGCGCCGCCCTGCTGACCGGGCGGATGCCGGCCCGCAATGGCGCCGAGGCCAACCACAGCCGCCCGCAGCCCGGCCTGCGCAAATGGCCCGCGTACTTCCAAGAGCTGGGCTATGAGGTCGTCGCCTTTGGCAAGGTCTCCCATTACCGGCAGGCGGGCGAGTATGGCTTCGACGCCCACGGCCACGATGTCCTGCACGGCCACGCGGGCATGCAGGCGGCGATCGACTTCCTGCAGCGGCGGCCGCGCGCCGGCGCCAGGCCCCTCTGCCTGATGGTGGGCAGCCATTGGCCCCACGTGCCTTGGCCGGACGAGGCCCCGGAGTACGATCCCGCCCGCCTGCCCCTGCCCCCCGGCAGCATCGACACCCCGCGGACCCGCGCCTGGCGCGCGCGTTACGCCGCAGCGGTCACCCGGGGCGACGACCAGCTCGGCGAGATCCTCGCGGCGGTCCGCACCTACCTCGCGCCGGATGTTCTTGTGCTCTTCACCGCCGACCACGGGGCCCAGTGGCCCCTCGGCAAATGGAACCTTTACGAGGCCGGCGTCTGCGTGCCGCTCGTCGTGTCCTGGCCGGGCCGCATCCGCCCGGGCGGGCGCACCGACGCGATGGTCAGCTGGGTGGACCTGTTGCCCACGCTGCTGGAAGCCGCGGGCGGGCGGCCGCCGGCGGACCTCGATGGACGTTCCTTCTTGGCGGTCCTGACCGGGGCGGCGGCGAGTCACCGCGACCGGATCTTCACCACCCACAGCAACGACGGGCGGATGAACGTGTACCCCGCCCGGGCCGTGCGCGACCAGCAGTGGAAGTACATCCGCAACCTGCGGCCCGAGCTCGCGTTCACCACCCACATCGACCTCGTCGGCGGGCGCCTGGGCCAGCGCGATTTCTTCGCCACCTGGGAGGCGGCGGCGGGGCGTGATCCCGCGGCGGCGGCCGTGCTCGAGCGGTACCATCGCCGGCCCGCGGAGGAGCTCTACAACCTGGCTGTGGACCCGGCTGAGCAGGTGAATCTGGCCGCGGACCCGCGGTACGGCGCCCGCCTCGCGGCCCTGCGGGGGGAACTCGACGCGTGGATGAAGGAACAGGGCGACCGCCAGACGATCACCGTGGAGGGACGGCCGCTGGCGGACCGGAAAAGCTACGGCCCTGGCGGCGCGGCCGCCGAGGAGGCCGCGAAGAGGAAAAAGGGCAAGTAGCCCGGGGGCGGATCAGTCCGGGATCGCGTCGCCGCGGCGGACAGGCTTGCCCTCCCAGATGGCCTCGTCGGTGCGGGAGTCGTAGGTGAGGACCCGGTTGGCGCTGCCGGCGGCGGGTGGCAGGTCGATTTTCGGCAGCCAGCGGCGGTGCTCGGCGACCACGGCGGCGTGTTCCGGGCGGCCGATCAGGTTCGTCCACTCGCGCGGATCGGCGTCGTGGTCGTAAAATTCCTCCGCGCCGTCCGCGTAGCGGATGTAGCGCCAGCGCTCGCTGCGGATGCCGTGGTTGCCTTGGTTGTGGCTGGTGATGGCGGGGCGTTCGCGCTGGCGGGCGGCGTCCCGGAGCTGCGGCACGAGGCTTAGCCCCTCAAGGTCGGCGCGGGGCGTGAGCCCGCAGAGCTCGACCAGCGTGGGGTAGATATCCATCAGCTCGGCGGGCTGGCGGGAGCGGCCGCCGGGAGATACGCCGGGGCCGGCGAAGATGAGGGGCACGCGGGTACCGTTGTCCCAGAGCGTATTCTTGCCGGTGATGCCCTTCTCGCCGAGGTGCCAGCCGTGGTCGCCCCAGACGACGACGACCGTGTTCTCCGCCAGCCCCTGCTCCTGGAGGGCCGCGAGGACCCGGCCGATCTGGGCGTCGACGAAGCTGGTGCAGGCCAGGTAGGAGCGGACGAGGTTGCGCCATTGCTGATTGTCGCGGATCCACTTCAGGCGGGGCTCGGGGAGGTTCCAGTGGAGGTACCAAGAGAAGCGGGGCGTGTCGGCGCGGTCGTCCTCGAGGATCTTCGGCAGGACGCTGTCGTCATCCGGGTAGAGGTCGAACCACGGCTGGGTGGCGTAGCAGGGCACGTGGGGCAGGAAGAAGCCGGCGGCCAGAAAGAAGGGCTGGTCGCGCGGGACGTTGCGGAGCTGCTCGATGGCCCAGCTTGCGACCTGGTAGTCGCCCTTGTCCTCGTCACGATGGGGGAACACGCCCCAGTCCATCAGGGGGTGGTTGCCCATCGGGGCGGGGGGAATGAGCTTCTTGTCGGGACGGACGCCGATGCCCGGGTTGGGGCCGACGACGTGGAATTCCCGGGGGCCGTCGGCGGCGGGCCCCTTGACCTTCGCCTTGCCGCCACCGGGGTTGCCGGCCCCGCCGTGGTAAATCTTCCCGGCGGCGAGCGTGCGGTAGCCGTGGGCGGCGAAGTGCTGCGGGAGCGAGACGCGGTCTTTCCACTCGGGCAGCGTGCGAAACCACGGGGCGAGACCGTAGATGCCGGTGGTGGTGGGGCGGAGGCCGAGCATCAGGCTCGTGCGGGAGGGGTTGCAGAGCGGGGCGTTGCAGTGGGCGTTGAGCATCGACGTCCCGCGCGCGGCGAGGCGGTCGAGGTGGGGAGTCTTGGCGAGCGGATGGCCACCGAGGTGCCCGAGCCAGTCGTTCTGGTCGTCGATGGCGATGAACAGCACGTTGGCGCGGCGGGGTACCGCAGGGGCCGCGGCGACGGCGGGCAGGACCGCGGCGAGGACGAACGCGACCAGAAGGCAGGCGGGGAGCAGGCGGGACATAAGGGAGGCGGGGCCTGTCAGGCTCGCGGCGTGGCCGGGGCATTTGAAGCAAATTCCGCGCGGGGACCGCGGAGCCAACTTGCGTCCCGGCGTGGCCCGTGGCACCGGAATCGTATGGAAGGCACCGGACTCATCCAAGACCTGGCGATCGTGCTGCTCGCGGCGGGCGTGGCGGGGGCGCTTTGCCGGCGCTTCGGGTTGTCCGTCATCGTGGGTTACCTCGTAGCGGGGATGTTAGTCGGTCCATTCACCCCGCCTTTCTCGTTCGTGCAGGATGTGGAAAGGATCCGGACGCTCTCGCAGGTTGGCCTGGTCTTCCTGATGTTCGGGATTGGGCTGGGGCTCAGCCTGACCAAGCTGGGGCGGCTGGGGGCGCCGGCTCTGCTGGCGACGGGCGTGGGTGCGGTGCTGATGCTGGTGTTCACCAGGGCCTTGGGCGTGGCGCTGGGCTGGAGCGCGGCGCAAAGCCTCTATGTCTCGGCGATGCTGATGGTTTCGAGCTCGGCCGTGATCGCCAAGGTGATCGCGGAGCTGAACCTCGGGCACGAGCGACCGGCGCAGGTGGCGCTGGGGGTGACGTTGCTCGAAGACATCGTAGCCGTGGTGATGCTGACCCTGCTCGGGGCGCAGGCCGCGGGTGGCGCTGGCGGGGGGCAACTGGGGCCGGTGCTGGCCGGGATGGGGGCGTTCGTGACGCTGCTCGTGGGAGCGGGGCTGCTGATGGTGCCGCGGGTGTTGCGGCGGCTGGAGGCCCGGGCGGACCCGGAGCTGCAGACCATCGTGGTGGCGGGCCTGCTGTTTTTGCTGGCGGTGGTGGCGGCGCGAGCGGGGTATTCGCTGGCCCTGGGGGCGTTCCTGCTGGGGGCCATCGTGGCGGAACTGCCGCAGCGGGCGGGGGTGGAGCGGGCGTTCGCCGGGATGCGCGACCTCTTCAGCAGCGTGTTCTTTGTGTCCATCGGGATGATGCTGGACCCGCGCGAGCTGCTGCCGGTGCTGCCCGCGGCCTTGGGCCTGCTGGTCTTTGTGGTGGTGGCCCGGGCGACGGCGACGACCCTCGGTCTGGTCCTGTGCGGGACCCGCCCGCGGGATGCGCGGCGCGCGGGCCTGCTGCTGACGCCGCTGGGCGAGTTCACCTTCATCATTGCCCAGCTGGGCGTCTCTGCCGCAGTGCTGCCGCCGCGCTTTTATCCCCTCGCGGTCGGCCTCGCCATCCTGACGGTGCTGGTGGTCCCGGCCCTGAACCGCCGGGCCGAGGCCATCCTCGCGCTGCTAGGGCGGGTGGAGCCGCGTTGGATTGGTCGGGCCTTGGAGGCCTATCACGGCTGGCTGCAGGCGGTGCAGGCGCGGCCCCCGCGTTCGGTCGCGTGGCGGCTGGTGCGGGGGCGCCTGCCGCAGGTGGCGGCCGAGGCGCTGCTGGTCACCGGGGTAATGCTCTTCACGCCTCAGTTGCTGGAGCTGCTCCGGGCGCAGGCGCCGGCCTTTGGGTTGCCGGTGCGGACCGTGGAGCTGGCCTGCTGGGGCGCGGTCGGACTGGTCGCGTTGATTTTGCTGTTCGCCCTGTGGCGGAACCTGGCGGCGATCGCGCTGATCGTGGCGGAGTCGGTCGGGGATGGCGGCGGCCTGCCCACGGGGGTGGTGCAACGGGTCCTGCGCGCGGTGCTGGCGCTCCTGCTCTTCGCGTGGGTGCAGGCGATCGCCCCGTTCGGCCCGCTGGGGGTGTGGGGTTGGCTGGTCGTGCTGGCTGGGGCGGTGGCGGTGGTCGCGTTCCTTTCCCGCAAGCTGATCTTCTGGCACAGCGAGTGGCGGGCGTCGGTGGATGCGGTGCTGACGGAGGATCCGCGGGCCGCGGCGGCCGCCCGCGCGGCCGAGCAGCGCGGACGCGATCTCGAGGCTTGGCAACTGAGTCTGGCGGAGGTCGTCGTGCCGGACGGCGCGGACTACGCGGGCCGGACCCTCGCCCAGCTGGCGATCCCGGCGCGGCTGGGCTGCACCGTGCTGGAGATCGAGCGCAACGGGCACGTCGTCACCGCGCTGCGGCCGGACTTCCCAGTGTTTCCCGGAGACAAGCTGCTGCTTCTGGGGGCGCCGGCCCGGCTGGTCACCGCGCGGGGCGAACTGCAGCAGGCCCCCGCGGCGGCGCCGGCGGACGAGGAATTCCGGGGGTCCGTGCTGGAAACCTTCACTTTGCCCGCGGGTGGCTTTGAGGGGCGGACCTTGGCGGCGCTGCGGCTGGCCCAGCGGACGGGGGTGCGGGTGGTTGCCCGGGAGCGCCAGGGGGCGCGGGTGCTGGCGCCGGGCGGCGCGGAAACCCTCGTGGCAGGGGATTTGGTGCTGGTGGCGGGCACCCTTGCGGAGATCGGCGCGTTCCGGCGCTGGCTGGCCGCCGGTGGCTCCGCGGAGGCGTCTGCGTGAAGGGCTTCGCGGACGAAGCGCGCCTCCGGGCCTGCGGCCGCAAGCGGCGCTACCGCAGCCAGGGCGACGCGCTGGACGCGGCCCTGCTGGCAGGAGTGGAGCGGGAGCGGTCCGCGTACCGCTGTGCGTACTGCGGCCAGTGGCACCTCACGACCCGCGAACGGGCTGAAGCGCCGCGGCGCGGCTTGCGTTAGTCAACGAAAGGCTTGCGTCGCGCGTGGCCGGGCCCTGTTTCGAAGGGATGTCGAGCCCCGTAGCCCTTGGAAGCCGCCCCGCGGATGCCGCGGGCGACGGCGTCTCGGTGTCCCGCCAAGCCCCGGCGGAGGGCTGGTTGCGGCAGGTGCGTCTGGCCCGCGGGGTTACGCAGCAGGCTTTGGCTGACGCCTTGGGCTGCAAGCGTCAGGCGTGTGCTCAGCTGGAGCGTTCGGAGGCCCGGGGGGCGATTTCACTTTATTCCCTGCGCAAGGCGGCCGCGGCGATGGACTGCGAGCTGGTCTACGCGCTCGTCCCGCGGGGGGCGGCCCAGGCAGTGAACGCAACCGCGAAGGAACCTGAGGCGGAGCGGCCGTGGGTGGCCGGCGAGGACTTGCCGACGAATCTGCTCTGAGCTGGCGCCGGAGGCGGGCGCGGGCGCCGTCAGGGCTTGATGAGGATGCGCCGGATCACTGGCGGCTGGCGGGGCACGCTGGAGCTGCCATCGGGGCCGGGCATCGTCGGGAGCTCGGCCAAGGCGTCGACGACCTCGAAGCCCCGGATAACCTTGGCAAAGATCACGTAGGACGGCGGCAGCCGGTAGTCCTGGTGCATAATGAAGAACTGGCTCGTGTTGGTATTCGGTCCGCGGTTGGCCATCGCGACAATGCCGCGGCGGTAGCCGGCGCGGTAGAGCGACGAGGTGGGTTCGAGCTCGTCGGCGAAGGTGCCACCCCAGGCGCTCTGGCCCCCGCGGCCGTCGCCGAGCGGGTCGCCGCCCTGGAGCATAAAGCCGCGGATGATGCGGTGAAAGGTGAGGCCGTCGTAGTAGCCGTGTTCGGCGAGGAGGCGGAAATTTTCCACCGCGCGCGGGGCGGCCTCGGGGAACAGTTCCAGCTCGATCTCGCCCTTTTCCAACTGAAGCACGGCGTGGCGGCCCCCGGAGCTCTGGGCCCCGGCTGGCACCTTGGGGTTACCTTTTGCCGGCGGCGCGGACGGTGTGCCGGCCTCGGGCTGGCAGGCGGTGAGCAGCAGGGCGGCGACCAGCGGGAAGAGGGGACGGAACGTCATCCCTCCCTATCTCGGCTGGCGCGTGGGCAAGTCAAGGCGCGGTCGGCGGGACCGCGGGCGTCAAGCTGGCGGGAGGGACCGCGGGCGGTTGGGAAGGGGCGGCCTCGTTCTCGCCGGAGAGGGTGCGCAGGAAGTTGGGGGGCCCCATCAGGAACTCCCAGCGCGGCCGCTCGAGCGTGCCGGTGAGCCGCACCTCCAGGGCGTTGGACAGCGGGGCGAGCACCGCGCCGACCACGGTCTTGAGGACATTGTCGCTTTCTCGGAACGGGAAGACCTTGGCATTGAAGCGCAGCTCGCGCCGGTCGAGGGCAAATTCCCCAGCGGCGTCGATCGCGGAGTTGGCGCCGCGGAGTTCCACCTGGGGGAAAATCAGCCGCGGCCCCTCCAGGCGAAGGTTGGCCCGGGCCTCGGTGAAGCGCAGTGAGGTGAAGGTGAACAGCTCCGAGAGCAGGCCCAGCATCGGTACCTCGCCCAGTTCCGGGCCCTGGAGCGTCGCGTTGCCGTCCCCACGGAAGGAAAATGGGGCCGCGTAGTCGCCCTCCGCGGAGGCCGAGAGGTTGAAACGCAGGTTGGCCCGCTCCCGCACGAAACGGTCCGGGGGCGCCGGGGGCTCCCCCCGTCGCGTCGCGAGGAACGCTTGGAGGGTGGTCGCTGCGGGCCCAAGGCTTGCGTCCACCAACGAGGCGTTAAATCCGACCCGCCGCGCGGCGCCGGTGCCCCAGACACGGGCGTTGCCAGAAACGCGGCCCTCCGCGTAGCGCGCGGAGAACGGGTCGACGTTCACCTCCGGACCCGCGACCCGGGCCTTAAAGGCGACCTCCTGCAGCGGGAAACCGTGGAAACGGAAGACGCCTGCTACCCGGCCCTCAATTTCGAGGCGGTTGATCGCCCCCGCGGGCGCGGCCGGGCCGTGCAGGCGCCCGCGCAGGCCGAGTTCGGGCGACGCCTCGGCCGCATAGGCGTCGAGGAGGGAGTTGAGCGGGGAGCCAAGCAGTTGCCGCACGGACGCGAGGCCGAGGCTTGATCGCAGGTCAAGGTCGAGGTGGCGCCAGCCTACGCCAGGCCCGACCACTTGGGTGAAGGTGCCGCGCGCCGCTCCGCTTGGGTCCGCGAGGCGGAATTCCAGCCCGTCGATCCAGCCAGGGCGGATAAACAAGCGGGTTCGGACCTCCTCGACTGGCGCGCCGCGCAGCTTGATGCGGTCCGCCTGGGCGCCGACGAAGACTGCGGCCCGGTGTCCTTGGCGCCACACGCCCTGCACGTCGACGCTGGCTGTCGGCGGGGCGTCCGGGAATTCCAGCTGGGTGAAGAACGCCGGCCACCACGGGCCGAACCAGCGGCCGATGGCGAGCGGGCGGAGCCCTCCGTCGAGGAGAAAACGGAAGGCGTGCGTGCGCAGGTCGTGCTCGTAGGTGCCGCGGGCGTGGTTCTCGCCGATCCGTGCGAAGGCCTCCGGCGAGTAGAAGCGCCCGGGCTCCAGCGCGACTACCGCGCGCCCGTCTTCCATCGTCACACCGAAGGAGTTCATCCGCGGAATGCGCACCCGCGCATCGAGCCGCGCAAAGGTCCAGTCCGGGCCGAAGGCCGCCGTCCCCGTCTCCACGGTCAGGGCCTCGTAGGAGTAGAAACGGGAGACGTCCATGCCCAGCCGTCGGCTGATAACGTCGAGGAGGCCGGGAGACAGTTCCCCGCCAAAGGAGACGCGCCCGCTCCGCCGGCCCCAGTCGATCTCCGCGGCTAGCTGCAGCGGCAAGTCGAGCAGCCGGAGCCCCGCCTCCGCGGTGACCGTGGTCCCCGCGCCCCGGCGCACGCGGGCTGTCACTGCCCGGAGCGCACCGTCCGCGGTCTCGACTCTGGCGGCTGTGACTTCCGCCGCCGCGGGCCAGCCGCCGTCGGGGGCATCGAGGCGAAGCGGGGTCAGGGTGACCTCCAAGTGCTGGAAACGGGCGAGATTCTCGACTTGGAGCGTGCCGGCGGAGACCTGCAAATCTGACACCACCGGTTCCGGTCCAAGCTGGACGGCTCCGGAGAGCGAGACCGCGCGCGCTTCGCCGGCCGCGGGTGGCGGGAGAGGGATGCGGGTGCCGGTGAGATGAAAATCGAGTTGATGGCGGCCGGATTCGGCAGGGATGATTTCGAAACGCACCCGTAGGTCCTCCGCCTCGGCGAAGTGGCGGCCGGCGGCGAGGACGGCGCGGGCGACGGAGGGGAACTGGCGGGCGACCTCCGCGGCGAGCGGGGGGGCGGAGGGGTCCGGGCGCGGCAGCGCGAGTATTCCTTCCGCCTGCACAAAGACGCCCTGCACCCGAGCGTCGAAATGATCGAGGCAGAGACGGCCGTTCTCGAGCCGTAGCACGGCCTCGATCCCGGCGGCGAGCGCTTCGGAGCGCCCGGAGGGCGTCAGTTGGGGCGGGGCTAGCACGGCGACGTCCTGGAGCTGCAGTTCTCGCAGGAGGACCTCTCCGCGGAGGGCCGCGGTGGGGTCGAGGACCGCGTAGACCCCGCGGGCCTCCAGGATGGGCGTAGCGAACGCGGGTAGGAAGAGCCGCACGTCCCGCGCGTAGACGCGCCCGGCGGGATCGAACGAAGTTGCGCCGGCGGAGGCGAGAAAACCCTGCCGGGCGAGCTCGGCCTCAAGCCGCCGCAGCAGCGGGGCGGGCACCGTCAGCTCGCGGCTGGTGGCAATCCAGGCCTGCAGGGCGAGCAGCAGCAGCAACCCGAGCCACAGCGTCCAGACCCCGAACGCCCAGCCCGCCCGCGCGACACGCGCGGCGGCGGCGCGGCTGACCTCAAATAAAGGCGGCATCGGCCCGGGGTTCAGCGTGGCGGGGCGGGACGCGGGCCCGGGTCCCGCGGACCGTAAGTCAGAGCCCAGAGCGCGTCGATGACGGGCTGGGGCAGGGAGAACACGGTGTCCAATTCCCGGCTGCCGGCATATTGCAGGCTGCCACCGAGCCGGTCGGTGAGCAGGAGGCTGAAGGTGGTCGCGGTGGGGGTCAGGCCGCCTCCCGCCCCGGCGATCACGGCCTCGAGGCGGTAGCGCCACGGGCGTTCCTCGCCCCCGACGACCACCTGAGGAGTGAAGCCGCCCGGCAGGAATTCGCGGGCTGCGGGCGCCCGCAGCGCCGCCAGCAGGCCCGCGAGTGCCGCGGGATCCTTGGGCGGGGGCGTGGCCTGGCCGGCCGCGTCGAGCGCCGTCGCGAACACCTCCCGGCCGCCTTCCGCCTCGTTGAGTTGTACGGAAGTGATGCGCGCCGTTTCGGCGAGCGGGGGAGCCACCGCCCGGTCCCGCCAAGCGTGGGTAACCACGGGCAGTTCCTCCAGCACAGCGCGGTCGATCTGATAGATGGAGTTGCCCGGATCCGTAGCCGTGCCCACGCGCGCATAAAGCTGGCGCGGCGCATCAGTGCCCAGCCGCAGCACGAGGGGCGGGACGCCGCCGCCGCGACTCAGGACGATCTCACGCAGCGGGCGGTTGAAACCCCACTCCTCGAGGTCCGCGCTCGTTGGCGCGTCACTCTTGAAACGTTGCACGCTGAGCGCGGCCAGCTGCTCCAGCAGCCGTTGCACGCGACCCGCGTCGGCGGGCAGGGCGCGGGTGTCGCCGGTGGCCGCGGACAACTGCCACGCGCGGGCGGCGGGGCCCTCGCCCAAACGGCGCAACTCCACGGGACTAGGCCCGGGCTGCAAGGGGGAGGACAGGGTCACCGCGGTGACCGCGGCCGGATCGAGGTCGTCGAGCACGCGTTTCTCTCGGAGGCTCTCCTGCGCCGCGCGGAGCGTCTCCAGCAGCGCTGGCGGAACCACGGTAGTGAAGAGGGTGGGCCGGCCCTCGAGCTGGGCGAGGAACTCTATCCCGGGGGTCAAGCCGGATTCCGGGGGCGCGGGGTTGGCGACTGGCTCGCCGAGGTAGAGCACTTCCAGCCGGCCGTTGCCCTCAAGGGCGAGGCGCAGGCTGGGTGCGGCAGAGGGCGTCGGGCCCGCGGAGCTGACGGGGAAGGAACGGGCGCGTAGCGCATTCAGGTCGTTCACCAGCAGTTCGATCGCTTGGCGGCTCGCGCGGGCGGAGATTGGCGCGTCGAACGTCCAGCGGGTGCCTTCGCGGCGCAGGCGCACGCGGACCCCGGCCGCGCCCACCTCGGCGGAGCGAGGCACAAGCTGGAGGCCGAGTGAGCGCGCCTCGAACACCCGCACGCCGAAAAGGGTGTCGTCCCGCAGCTGTGCCAGCGGCGGGGAGAGCAGGTCTGCGAGCGTGCGGTTGACGACGTGAATGCGGGTGCCGTCGGGAGAAAGCACGTAGAGGCGGCGGCCGTCGGGTGTGCTGTCGCCGAGGCGGAGGACGGTCTGCCGTGCGGGGGCGCCGGGGGCCGGGTCGCCGCTAGTGAAGGTCGCGGTGAGGCGCGGCGGGGAAAGGCCGAAGTCGGCGGGCGTCTGCTGATTCCGGGCGAGGTCGGCGACCGCGAAGCTAGTTTCGTGCTCGAGCAACTGCAGGCCTTGGAGCAGGCCGGTGACGGCGTGGGGGTTCGCGGGCCAGCGCTCGAGGGGTCGGGTAAGAAACCACGCGTCGCGCTCGCGGACAAGGCGGTAACCGGTGCCGCCCGGTCCCTGTACCTCGAGCGTGGTGATGCGGGCGGCCTCAGGCCCGAGGACGCGGCGGCGGGCCTCGCGGGAGGTGGCCTCTGTGCGCCACGCGCGTTCGAAATGGAAGATGTACGCGAAGAGGGCGACGTTGAGGAGCACCAGGACAAGCGTGACTTTCGTGCGCATGGGCGTCAGGAGCGGCGGGTCCAGTGGACGAGGAGGCCGAGCAGCAGGGCGGCGCCCGGTAGGCCGAGGAGCAGGGTGTAGCGCAGGCGGCTGAAGTCGGCGGCGCTGAGGGAGAGCTGGAAGCGTTCGACCGGGCGGGGCGGGATGCTGAGCTGGCGGTCGCGATCGACGCACCAGTTCACCGCGTTGAGGAAGAACGCGAGGTTGCCGCGGTCGACCCGGGCGTTCGTCACCATGTCCCCGGTACCGAGAACCACGAGTTTGCCCCCCCGCACGCTGAAGGGGAGGTTGTCGCGGACGCTCACCCGTTCCGCGGCGACGGCCACGCCCAGGCGGTCGGCCGGTTCCATCCCCGGCAGCGGCCGGGTGTCGATCCCAGGGTCATAGCGGTGGATCACCCCCTCGCGCAGACTGCGCTCGCCCCAAGCGGTAGGGGAGGTCGCCGCCAAGGTCACGGTGCTCACTGCGCCGCCGAGCGTCCGGCCCGGGTCGGGCATCACCGTGCGCGTGGCCCCCAGCGCGAGGTGAGCTCCGTGCTCGATGAGCGAGCGGGTAACCGGGTGCGGGGCGTAGGCGCGGATCAGCAGGTCACCATTCTCGGCCACGTTTTCCGGGCCAGTGTCGCAGATCCAGTCATCCTGAAGCAGCACGCCCCAGTCCAGCAGGAGGTCGTCCAACCCGAGCCCGGCCGCGCCAAGCCCGGGAGGTAGAAAGGTGATCATTCTGCCCGCGTTGGCGCCGAGATGCTGGCGCAGCAGTTCCTGCTCGATGCGAGAGAAGCGGGACTGCGGAGCCACCGTCACCACGAGGGCGGCGTCCGGGGGGATGCGGCGCGCCACCGTGAGGTCGAGTTCCTCGGCCTCGAAGTTGCGGATCCGAAGCTGGTCGCGCACCGCGGAGAGCCCGCGCAGCGGGTCCGCGTCGTTCAGGCGCAACTCCCCGTGGCCGGCGAGGAAGTAGACCTTCTGCCGGCCCGGGCTGGAGACGTCGAGGATTGCCGCGGTGAGGACCTGCTCACCGATGAACGCCTGCCGGCGCCGCTCCCGCAGGATGTAGAGCTCGTTGACCGTCACCACGCGCCGCCGGTCCCCCGAAAGCAGCAGCAGCAGGTCCGGTTGGTCCACCCCGAGCTCCTCGCTCCGCCTCCGGTTCTGGTAGACGTCGAGCGTCTCGCGCGTGATGCGCCCCTCGGGCCGCGCGTCGGTCGAATGGACGTACTCGTCGATCAGGCCGGCGAGTTCCGGATGATCCGACTCCGCCGACTGGGTCAGCACCAGGTGGACCGGGCGGGGCAGGTCGCGGAGGTAGGAGAGCGTCTCGGGCGCGAGGGAGAAACGGCGATTCGCGGTCAGGTCGAAGCGGACCGGATGGTGGCGCGCGACGTAGTTGAGCCCCCCGAACAGCGTCAGCAGAAGGAATGCCTGCAGCAGCAGGTTGACGGTGCGGATCCAGCGGGCGGCGCGGAAGCTGGAGAGGGGGTCCATGGGGAGCCGTCAGGCGTGGAGCTGCTTGGCCTCCACGCTGAGAATGCTAAGAATGAGGGCGAGCGCGGTGCCGCTGGCGTAAAATAGCAGGTGCCGCAGATCGATCACCCCGCGCGCGAAGTCGTCCCGGTGGCCGAACACATGCCCGTGATCCACCGCGGCCCGCAGCGGCCGGAGCAGCCCCTGGTCGAGCCAGGGCGAGTCGGCGAGCGCGTTGCCGCCAAGGATCAGCGTGGCCAGTGCCACGCACGACAGGATGCCGGCGACGGATTGGCTCCGGGTGAGGGAGCTCGCGAGCACTCCGAGCGCGACGAAGAGCAGGCCCGAGACCCCGATGAACAGGAAGCCCCCGAGGAGCGGTCCCGCGTCGAGGAAGCGCTCATCGCCGGAGTAGCGGCGCAGCACGAGGAAGAACCCAAGGGTGGAGGCCCAGAGGGCGGTGTAGAGCGCGTAGGCGGCCCCGAACTTCGCGAGAACCACCTCGGTGGTCGTGACGGGGGTCGTAAGCAGGGTTTCGAGGGTCCCGGCCCGGCGCTCCTCGGCGAGGCACTTCATCGTCAGCAACGGCACCATCACGCAGACCGGCAGCCAGAAAAGCTGGAAGTACACCACGGCGGGCGAGGTCTCCTGCGGGGCGCCGCCGTAGAGCTCCACAATCTTGATGAAGACGAGGCCCATGAAGCCGAGGAACAGCGTCGCCGCTACGTAGGTGGCAGGCGAGACTAGGAGCATCCGCAGCTCGTGGCTGAGCAGGGTGGGCAAGTGTTTCATCGGGCGGGGGTCGGGCGGGGCGCGGCGGCTTGGACCGCGTCCCAACTGCGTCGGGTGGCCGCGAGGAAGACATCCTCAAGCGAGGGGTGTTCGCGGCCGATCGCGCGGACGCGGCAGCCGGAGGCGGCAAGCGCGGCCACGATCGCCTCGCCCAGCTCGTCGGGGCGCGCGGTGGTCAGCCGCAGGCGGCGGAACTCCTCCGGGCCGGCGCCGGGGGCCTCCCCCGGCGGGGTGGCGCGCAGGTCCGGTTCAACGGTCGCGAGCGCCGCGGCAAGGGTGGCCGGGTCGCCGGCCACCTCGAGGACATAAGAGGACTGACCGAAGATCTCGCGGCGGAGTTCCGCGGGCGTCCCCTGCGCCACCACCCGGCCCTGGTTGATGATCAGCACTCGGTCGCAGGTCACCTCGATCTCGGGCAGGATGTGGGAAGAGATGATGACCGTCATCCGTCCACGGAGGCCCGCGATGAGGTCGCGCACGATCAGGATCTGATGCGGGTCGAGGCCGATCGTCGGCTCGTCCATAATGATCACCGGTGGTTCCGCCAGGATCGCCTCGGCGATGCCGACCCGCTGCCGGTAGCCCTTCGAAAGCTGGCCGATGATGCGGTGGCGCACCCGCTTGAGGTCGCAAATCTCCAAAACCTCGTCGATGCGCGGGCCGAGCTGGCGCCGGGCCACCTCCTTCAGTCGGCCCCGGAAATAGAGGTACTCCGAGACCCGCATATCCTCCGGCAAAGGGTTGTTCTCGGGCAGGTAGCCGATGCGGCGCTTTACCTCGTCGGGCCGGGTCGCCACCGGCAGGCCGCAGAGGTGCACGCTCCCCGCGGTGGCGGGCAGGTAGCCGGTCAGGATGCGCATCGTGGTGGATTTGCCGGCGCCGTTGGGTCCGAGGAACCCGACGATTTCTCCCCGGGCCACGGTGAAGCTGATGTCGTTCACCGCGGTCGTGCCGCCGTAGGTCTTCACCAAGCGGGAGACTTCGATCGCGGGCGGGGGCGCGGACATAAGGGGATCAGATGCCAGGTCCCGGGGGGCGCGCAAGGCTAGCGCGGAAGCGAGCTCACAGGTCCCGTTCTACCGAAACCTCGCCCGCCCGGAAGCGATGCAGCCGGGCCGCCTCGTCCCGCAGCAGCAGCGCCCCCTCCTCGTCGAGGCCCACAACGGTGCCGTGGTGCCTCCGCCCGCCCTCCAGCAGCGTGACCACGCGGCCGCGAAGCAGGTCGTGCTGGTGCCAGCGCTCAGGGAACCGCTCCCGATGCCGGTCCTCGACGAAGGCCGTGTAGGCGAGGAGCACCCGCCCGATCAATGCGGCCGCCAGCCGATTCAGGTCCACGGGCCGGCCCGCGACCTGGCCGAGAGAGATCGCCCGCCGCGCGAGGTCCGCCGGCCAGGCGTCCGGCGGCGTGTTCACATTCAGCCCGACCCCGAAAACTAGGTCCCGAATCTGGTCCGCGTCGATGCGCGCCTCCGTCAGCATTCCGCCCGCCTTCCGGCTGCCGTACACCAGATCGTTGGGCCACTTCAGCCGGGGTGCCTCGGGCGCGAAGTTGCCCAGCAGCTCGCACAGGTTGACGCCCATCCAGAGGGTGAAGAGCGGCATCCGGGCCGGCGGCACCCGCGGGCGGAACCCGAAGCTCGCATAAAGGTTCGCGGGGGACGAGCTGTGCCACGACCGGCCGAAGCGGCCACGGCCCTGCGTCTGCCGCCGCGCCAGCACCGCGAACGGGGTCGGCCGGCCTGCCGCCAGCTGCCGCAGCACTTCGTCGTTGGTGCTGTCCACCTCGTCCAGCACCAGCAGCGAGAACCCTCGGGGCCGGCCACGGAGCAGGGTTTCAACCAGCGCCGGGTGCAGCTGCTCCGGCGCCCGGACCAGCCGGTAGCCGCGGGCCCGTTTCGCCTCGAGAATGAAGCCGGCGGCACGCAGCCGCTCCATCCGCTGCCAGACGCCGACCCGGGACAGCCCGAGCCGTCGCGCGAGGGCGGCGCCCGACACCCAGCCGCCTTTGTGGGCGAGCAGTTCGCGGAGGATGAGGTGTTCGTTCTGGGGCATGGGCGCGGCGGGAAAACTCGGGATTTGAAATCAAGGACACGGGAGGCAGCCTCCCGCAAATGTCATTTGCCGCGTTCGAAGGTTCCCTCGCCCGCGATGCCGCCCCGCCCTCGGCGTGGAGCCGCGCCCTGCAGGCCCTCTGGCATGACGCCAAGGGCGACTGGCACGCCGCGCACGACCGGGCGCAGGAGGATCATTCCGCCGCTGGCGCCTGGGTCCACGCCTACCTGCACCGCAAGGAGGGGGACGCGGGCAACGCCGCCTACTGGTACGCGCGGGCAGGGCGGCGGCCGCCTCCGTCCGGGCTCGGGCTGGCGCAGGAACGGGACCAGATTGCGCGGGCGCTGGCAGAGGGCTGAAGGATTCCCCGGGTCGCGCGCTCAGCGGGGCTCGCCGCTGCTCCAGCCGAAGTCGCTGGAGCGCAGGTAGGTCTTGCGCGACTCGCGCAGGATGTAGTCGCCCGCCGCGGCGTCCGTGCGCCCCGCGTTCAGGCCGGCCTCGCGCAGATCGCTCATATTGCGCAGGCGCTCGTCCTCTTCGTACATCGCGAGGGCGCGGGCCTCCTTGGTCATCCCGATGTAGGGGATCGTCCAACGGTTAAGGGCGCGGTCCGCCTCGGTGGAGTAGCGCCGCATCGCGATGTCGGCCAGGCCCTTTGGAGTGTAGACGTCGCGTTCGCGGAACACGGGCGGCTTCTTCTCCTGCACGATGTACTTGGGCAGGCGGACGATCGTGTTCTTCGGCTTATCGACGTCCCGGAGGTCCACCTGCTCCTCCTCTGGGGGCGGGGGGGGCGGCGGAGGAGGGGGCGGTGTGTACTTGGGGGCGGCGGCGGCTAGGGCCGCGGCGGCCTCCCCGGAGATCGCGCGGGAGCGCCGGGGAGCCGAGGAGGCGGGACGGTCTTCCTGGCGCGGGGCGAGGACCGGGGAACCGGCGGCCGGGGGAGCAGTCTGGGCCGCGACGCCGGCGGCAAGACCGAGGCCGGCGAGGGCCGTGGCGAGGGAGAGGCGGAGGGCGCGTTCCATCGGGCGTGGAGACAAGCTGGGACGGGACCCGTTCCGCCGCAAGCCCGCGCTCGCCGGCTCGGGTCGCCGCGGGACGGTGCCACTCCCGCCACCACTCCCCCGCCCGGCGAACAGCGCGGGGGACTCCGCGGGCGGCAAGGGCACGGTGAGCAAGGGCTTCAAGCGCGCGCGAAGCCGTTCCTCCTCCCCACCGCCGTCCGAACCGAAAGGCGGCCCGTTCTCCTTCGGCCGCTCGTAAAAGCAACCTGCCCAAAGACTCTCGGGACGCAGCAGCGCGGCGATCCGGGCCGTGACCGCCGCCCAGCGGGCCGGATCCGGCGCGCAGACAAAGGCACGCTCGCAGATCAGGCTCAACCGTAGCCGAGGAGGGAGATATCCAGCGCCCGCGCGCGGGCCAGCACGGCGGGGCGGTCAAGCAGCAGGACCTGGCTGGCCGCAAGGGCCGCGGCGTGGATGCCCGAGGAGGCCATCACCTCGAGGGTGCGTTCGCCGAAGCAGGGAACGTCGAAGCGCCAGTCCTGTCGCGCTTTGACCGTCTTCACGAACAGTGCCCCCGTGGCCTGGAAAGTCCCGGCGCGGCGCAGCATCTCGTCCGTGCCCTCGTAGGCCTCCACCGCGAGCACGGTACCCTCGCGCACGACGCAGCTCTGGCCGATGTCGAGGCGGGCGCATTCGCGGGCGATCTGGACCCCGTGCTTCAGGTGATCCGGCTCGATCGGGAAACTGCGGTCGGTCATCGGCCCTAGCGTGGCGAGCTGGTCATCGAGGAAGGAGCGCGCGTCAAGGAGGGTGACGCCTAGCTCCTCGATTTCCTGAGCGATGGCGCCGAAGATGGTCTCCGCATTGCGGCGGCGGAGGGAGAGCAAAATCCGTGTGGCCTTGAAGTCGGGATGGAGGCCGTGGAACAGGCGTCGCGGCGTGATCTGCCCGGCCATCAGCGCGGAGCCCGCGCCGAAGGCACGCAGCGCGTCCAGCAGATGGCCCAATTGGCCGACCTTGAGCATCACGCGCTCTCGTTCCGGGAACAAGGCGACGAGTTCGGGCAGGGTTTCTCCTTCGAAAGCGATCAGGCGCAGCGGCACGCCAGCGGCGCGGACCGCCGCGGCGGCGAGCCGTGGGTAGAGTCCCTGACCTGCGATGAGCGCCAACGGCCGCTTCGGGTCAAACGCGGGGGGCAGGAAGCGGGACGTCGCAGGCACGGCGGGGGACTCAGCCGACGACGAGGTTCAGGATTTTGCCCGGTACGTAGATGACGCGCCGCAGCCCCTTGCCTGCGAGGTGCGGGGCCACCTTGGCGTGTTCCCGAGCGAGGGCGACCGCCTCATCCTGGCTGGTCCCGACGGGCACCAGCTGGTCGCCGCGGTGCTTGCCATTTATTTGGAACACCAGCTTCACCTCGCTGGCGGCAAGCAGCGCCGGATTGTACGCGGGCCACGGGGCGGCCATCACGCTACCTTCTCCGCCGAGTCGCGCCCACAATTCCTCGCTGAGGTGGGGCGCGAAGGGCGCCAGCAGCTGCAGGAACGCGCGCGCGGTGGCGGTCCGCGCGGCCGGGGCCTTCTGGAGCGCGTTGGCGAAGATCATCATCTGGGAAATCGCGGTGTTGAACCGCAGCGCCTCGATATCATCCCCGACCTTGCGGATCGTCTCGTGCAGCAACCGCGTCAGCGCCGGGTCCTCGGCGGCGTCCGCGGACAGCTTGGCCGAGACCGCGCCGTCGGGCCCGAGGCACTCGCGCCAGACCTTCTGCAGGAAGCGGTGCACGCCCTCGATGCCGCGGGGATTCCACGGCTTCGTCGCCTCGAGGGGCCCGAGGAACATCAGGTAGAGGCGCAGCGTGTCGGTGCCGTGGGACTGGATGATCGTGTCCGGGTTGACCACGTTGCCGCGGCTCTTGGACATCTTCTCGCCGTCCTCCCCGAGGATGATTCCTTGGTGGAAGAGGCGGCGGAACGGCTCGGCCTCGGGCACGAGGCCCAGATCGAAGAGCACCTTGTGCCAGAAGCGGGCGTAGAGGAGGTGGAGCACGGCATGCTCGGCGCCGCCCACGTAGAGGTCCGGGCTGCCCCAGTAGTCGAGCGCCGCCCGCGATGCGAAGGCTTCCGGGTTGGCCGGGTCGACGAACCGCAGGTAGTACCAGCACGAGCCGGCCCATTGGGGCATCGTGTTCGTCTCGCGTCGCGCGCGGACCCAGAGGCCGTCCGCGGGGCAGGGTTGCGCTGCCGGCACCGTGGTGCCCGTGCGCGGGTTGAACCAGATCTCCAGCCAATCGGGGAGCTGGGCCAGGGGGCTCTCGCCGTTGCCGCTGGGTAAATAGGACTGCACCGAGGGCAACTCCAGCGGGAGGGCGGCCGCGGGCAGGAGCAGCGCGCACTGCCGCACGCCGTCCTGCACGTAGGTGACCGGGGCTTCCGGCAGCGGACCGACGCCCGCCGCGTGGACGCGCGCGTAGTCCGCCTCGCTCACCCACACGATCGGGAACGGTTCCCCCCAGTAACGCTGCCGGGAGAAGAGCCAGTCGCGGAGCTTGTAATTGACCGTGGCCTTGGCGAGGCCGCGCGAAGCGAGGTCGGCGGTGATCCGGCCTTTCGCCTCCTCCCACGGCAGGCCGTCGTAGCCGGGGGAGTTCACCAGATGACCCGCGCCCGTGTAGGGGAGCGGAGTCTCCCCGGTTTCGGGGGCGATCACTGGAATGACCGGCAGCCCGTACTGCACCGCGAACTCGTGGTCACGGTCGTCGTGGGCCGGCACCGCCATAATCGCGCCCGTTCCGTAGCCGAGCACCACGTAGTCGGCGACCCAGATCGGGACCTCGCGGGAATTGATCGGGTTGATCGCACAGGCGCCCGTGAAGACCCCCGACTTACCCTTGGCGAGGTCCGTGCGTTCAAGGTCACTCTTGGAGGCCGCGGCGCGGCGGTAGGCCTCGACGGCGGCGCGCTGGGCCGGGACGGTGAGAGAGTCAACCAGCGGGTGTTCCGGGGCGAGCACCATATACGTGCAGCCGTGGAGGGTGTCTGGTCGCGTGGTGAAGACGCGCAGCGGCTCCGACCGGCCAGGCAGGGCAAAGAGTAGCTCGGCGCCCTCGCTGCGGCCAATCCAGGCCTCCTGCATCCGTTTGGTGGAATCGGGCCAGTCGACGTCCTTAAGGTCCGCCAGCAGGCGCTCCGCGTAGGCGGTGATGCGCAGGACCCACTGGCGAAGGTTTCGGCGCTCGACGGGGAAGCCGCCGACCTCGCTCTTGCCGTCCACAACCTCCTCGTTGGCGAGGACGGTGCGCAGTTCGGGGCACCACCACACGGGGCGCTCGTCGACGTAGGCCAGCCCGCGCTGGAAGAGCTGGAGAAAGATCCACTGCGTCCAGCGGAAGTAGCGCGGGTCGGTGGTGTCGATCTCGCGGTCCCAGTCGTAGGAGAACCCGAGGGCCTTGATCTGCCGGCGGAAGTTGCCGATGTTGGCCTGGGTGTTGGTAGCCGGATGGGTGCCGGTCTTCACCGCGTGCTGCTCGGCGGGCAGGCCGAAGGCATCCCAGCCGATCGGGTGGAGCACGTTGCAGCCGCGGGCGCGTTGGAAGCGGGCGAGGATGTCCGTTGCGGTGTAGCCCTCGGGGTGGCCGATGTGCAGGCCGGCGCCGGAGGGGTACGGGAACATATCCAGCACGTAGTACTTTGGCTTCCCGGGGGCCGTTTCCGCCCGGAAAGACCGGTTCGCCTCCCAGTAGGCCTGCCAGTGGGGTTCGATCTCGCGGAAGTGGTACTCGATGCAGGAGGTGGCCATCGTCAAAAAACGGCGATGCTGGGTCGTTTCGCGCTCCGGTCAACCTCCGCCCTGCGGGGCGCCCGTGGGCGAGCCCGCCGTTGACGCGCGGGTACGGAGGCGGTTGCCTGCGGGCGATGCGTTCCCCCCGGATCTTGTCCCATACGTTCGCCTCCGTGCTGCTGCTCCTCGCCGCGCCCTCCCTGCCCGCCGCCGAGGCCGCCCCCACCCGCGGGGCCACGCTCTACGGGGCCCATTGCGCGATGTGCCACGGCGTCGCCGGCCAGGGTTTCCCCGGGGTCTATCCGCCGCTCGCCCAATCCGACTGGCTCGCGGCCAAGCTCGACGGCGCGATCGCCGCGGTCACCGCCGGTCTCAACGAGGAGATCATGGTGAACGGCGTGTCCTACCGCGGCCAGATGCCGCCGCAGATGCTCGACGACGCCGAGGTCGCGGCCGTCCTGACCTATGCCCTCAACTCGTGGGGTAACCCGGGCGGCGAGGTGCGGACCGAGGACGTCACGCGCGTGCGGGCGACGACCCGGTTTAAAACGTTCGAGGATTTGAAGAAGGCGGCGGACCACCGTCTGCTGCCCGCTGCGCCCGTCGGCTTCGAGCTAAAGGAACTGGTGCGCCTGCCGGACTTCGGTGTGCGCCTTGCGAGTGACGGCAAAGGTGGTCCGCTTTACGTGCTCGGCCAAGCCGGCGGCGTCTGGCGGGTGGAGTCCGACACCGGCAACCTCCGGCAGATCCTCTGGCCGCGGGACTTCGAGGGCCTTCGGCCACAGGAGTTCCAGACGCTGGGGATGGTGCTCGACGCGGAGGGCCGCCTCTGGATCTCCGTCAACCAGCGGGTGGCCACCCGGCCGTTCGAGACCAATGAGGTCGCGATCTTCCGGACCACGGCCGTGAGCCCCGAGGGCGATCCGATCAAGCCGCGGGCGTGGTTCCAGACCTCGTACCCGTGGGGCAACAACTGGTTCAACCACGGCATCTCGGACCTCCGTTTCGGTCCGGATGGCCTGCTGTACGTCAGCAGCGGCTCCCGTACCGACGCCGGCGAGGAGGGTACCTTCGAGCAGTTCGCCAAGATCGGGGAGACGCCGATCACGGCAGTGATGTGGCGGATGGACCCGAAGGCGGCCGAGCCGCGCATCGAGGTGATCGCGCGCGGGATTCGCAATGCCTACAGCTTCAATTGGGACGGCGTCGGAAATCTCTTCACCGTCTCGAACGGCCCCGACGCGCACGCGCCTGAGGAGATGGACCACATCGTCCCGCCCGGGCCCGGCGAGGAGCCGCGGCACCACGGTTTCCCCTACCAGTTCGGGGACAAGCCGGCCGGCCACGCTTGGTACCCGCACACGCCCGCCGCGCCTCCGGGCCTCAAGTTTATTTTGCCGGTCCTCAACCTAGGGCCGGCCGGAATAACGTCCGGGAAGCCGACCAGCACCTTCAATGCGCACAGCTCGCCCACCGGCCTGATCTGGCTTGGCGCCGGCTGGCCAGAGGCGGTGCGTGACACGTTCTTGGTCGGGCGGTTGGGCAGCTTTGTGATGGGACCCGGGCCCGACGAGGAGCATGGCTTCGATGTGCTGCAGATGCGGATGGAACGCCGCCCGGATGGCTCGTGGGCGGCCCGCACCACGACCTTCCTCGCGCCGCTCGGCCGGCCGATCGACCTCCTCCCCGCGCGGCCGGGCCTGCTCTACATCCTTGAGTACACGCGGCCCACCGAGCTCAAGGGCCGCGCCGGCTGGCTGCCGGGCCGCGTCCTCGAGCTTCGCGCCACCGGCACGAGCTGAAGCCGGGGCCCGGCGGCTTGCGCCCCGGGTGCCGGAACGGCCACGCTCGCCCGATGCGTCCCTCCTCCGAGCTCGTCGTGGGCTTCGATGCCGACGACACCCTTTGGCACAACGAGAGCATCTTCGAGCACTCGCATGAGCGGTACCGCGAACTCCTCTCGCGCCACCACGACGCCGCCACCGTCGACCGCACCCTCTTTGCGACCGAAATGCGCAACCTCGAGCTCTACGGTTACGGAGTGAAAGGCTTCACCCTCTCTGCGATCGAGACGGCCATCCAGCTTACGGAGGGGCGCATCTCCGGGGAGGAGATCCGGCGCCTGATCGAGCTCGGACGCGAGATGCTCGCCCATCCGGTCGAGCTGCTGGACGGTGTCGAGGAGACCCTCGCGCACCTCGCCGGCCGGCACCGGCTTTTGCTCATCACCAAGGGCGACCTGCGGGACCAGGAGCGCAAACTGGCCAAGTCGGGCCTCGCGGACCGTTTCCGCGCGGTCGAGATCCTTTCCGAGAAGGACGAGTCGTCCTATGCTGTGGTGCTACGGCGTCACGGCATTGATCCGGCGCGTTTCCTGATGGTGGGCAACTCGCTCAAATCGGACATCTTGCCCGTGCTCGCGCTGGGGGGCGCGGGTGCGCACGTGCCCTACCGGCTTACTTGGGCGGCCGAGCGCGCGGAAGCCCCCCGGGCGCCGGGGCGATTTTACGCGCTGGAATCAATCCGGGCTGTCACCAGCGTGGTGGCGGCCCTAGCGGCGGAACAGGCGTGAGCCGGGAGCCGCCCGGCAGCGCTCAGGCAGGGGAGGGGGCGGCCTTGCGGCGGTCGGGGAGGGCGCGGCTGGTGACCTCGGCGCGCAGGCGCCCGACGCAGGCGTCAGTGGCGAGCACACCCTCGTCCCCGCGGGCGCGCGAGCGGACGGAGACCCCGCCCGCCTCGGCCTCCTTCTGGCCGAGGACGAGCGCGTAGGGGACCTTATCGATCTCCGCGCGGCGGATCTTCGCCCCGAGCTTGTCGCTGTGCTCGTCGAGCGTCGCGCGCAGGCCCTCCGCCCGCAGGCGGGCGAGCAGCGCGCGCGCCGGCTCAATCGTCTTCTCGCTGATCGGGAGGATCCGCACCTGCTCCGGCGCGAGCCAGAGCGGGAAGTCGCCCGCGAAGTGCTCGATCAGCAAGCCGCAGAACCGCTCCATCGAGCCGAAAGGCGCGCGGTGGATCATCACCGGGCGGTGCGGTTGATTGTCGGGCCCGATGTAGGAGAGGTCGAAGCGGATCGGCAGGTTGTAGTCGACCTGCACTGTGCCGAGCTGCCACTCTCGGCCGATCACGTCGCGGACCACGAAGTCGATCTTCGGGCCGTAGAACGCCGCCTCGCCCGGTTCCTCCGTGAAGGGGACGCCCAAGCTGCGGGCAGCGGCGCGGCAGGCCTCTTCCGCCTTGTCCCAGTTGGCCGCTTCTCCCGTGTATTTGTTGGAATCCGGATCGCGCAGGCCGACGCGGACCCGGTAGTCGGCCATCCCGAGCGTGCTGAGGACGGTGCGGACCAGCGACAGGCAGCCGAGGACCTCTGCGGCCACCTGCTCCTCGGTGCAGAAGAGGTGGGCGTCGTCCTGGGTGAAGCCGCGAACGCGCGTCATCCCGTTGAGCTCGCCGCTCTGCTCCCAGCGGTAGACCGTGCCAAACTCCGCCAAGCGCACGGGTAGGTCCCGGTACGAGTGGGGCTGGGAGGCGAAAATCTTGATGTGGTGCGGGCAGTTCATCGGCTTCAGCATGAAGCCGTCCAGCAGGTCTGCGTCCGGGCGGACGCGGTCGGCCGTGATCGTCTCGCGGCCGGTGCGGGCGTTGATCTGCTCGCGGAGCTGGCCGGAGACGGCCTCGAGACGGGCGAACACCTCGCTGCAGGGACAGTTCTCGCCAGCGACGCGGGCAAGGGCGTCGCTCTCGAGGACCGGGGCGAACTGCGCGTCCTTATAGTAGGGGAAGTGCCCGGAGGTCTTGTAGAGCTCCAGCTTGCCGATGTGAGGCGTGAAGACCTGCGCGTAGCCCTGCTTGCGCAGCTCCTCGCTGATGAAGGTTTGGAGCTCCTGACGGATCACGGCACCGTTCGGCGTCCAGAGGATCAGGCCCTGCCCGACCTCCTCGTCGATGTGGAAGAGCTTGAGGTCGCGGCCGAGCTTGCGGTGGTCGCGGAGGCGCGCCTGCTCAAGCTGGTGGAGGTGCTGGGCGAGTTCCTCCTTGGTGGCGAAGGCGGTGCCGTAGATCCGCTGCAATTGCTTGTTGCGCTCGTCTCCCCGGTGGTAAGCGCCCGCGATCGAGAGCAGCTTGAATGCCTTGAGCTTGGAGGAGTAGCGAACGTGGGTGCCGGCACAGAGGTCGATGAACTCCCCGTTCTGGTAGAACGAGATCTTCTCCGCCTCCGAAATGTCGGCAAGCCGGCCAAGCTTGTAGCGCTCCTGGCCGCGGGAACGGATGATCTCGACGGCCTCCTCGCGGGAGACCTCCTTGCGCAGGAAGGGCTGGTTCTCTTCGGCGACCCGGCGCATTTCCGCCTCAAGCTGGACGAGGTCCTCCGCGGTGAAGCGGTGGTCGAGGTCGAGGTCGTAGTAGAACCCGGTGTCGGTCGGCGGGCCGATGTCGAGCTTGGCCTCGGGAAAAAGGCGGAGTACGGCGGCGGCCAGCACGTGCGAGCACGAGTGGCGAATCTCTTCGAGCGGTGTCATCGGCATAAGGGCGCGTCGGCGCACGGTTGCCGGCGCGCGGGAAAGAGAGCGTCCGCAAAAGGGCGGGGTGTCAACGCGCCGTCGCGGGCGCGGCTTCACTGCCGGATCGGTTCAAGCGACCAGCCGTCCTTACGGTCGAGCATTGCCCAGCCTGCCGCGTTGAGCTCGGCGCGCAGGGCGTCGGCGGCGGCAAAGTCTCGTGCCTGTTTCGCGGCCCAGCGCCGCTCTGCGAGGGCGGTGACTGCCGCTGGGATCGCCGCGGCGGAGGCGCGTGCGGAAAGGTCTAGCCCGAGGGCAAACAAGGCGCGGTCGAAGCCGGCGGCGTTCAGTTCCGCCAGTGCGGAGGCCTTGAGCGCGGTGAACAGCGCACCGAGGGCGCCGGGGAAGTTCAGGTCGTCCGTCAGCGCGGCGATCACGGGTGCGGAGACGTCGATCGGGCCGCCGGCGCCCGGAACGGCCGCCCGGGCCGCGCGCAGGGTGCGAAGCGCGCTCGCGGCCGCCTGGAGGGAATCGAGGGTGAAGTTCAGCTGCTTGCGCGGGTGGCCCATCAGTAGCGCGTAGCGCACCGCCATCGCCTCGTGCCCCTTGGCGACGAGGTCGCGCAGCGTATGGTAGTTGCCCTTGCTCTTGCTCATCGTGGTCCCCTCGACGAGCAGGTGTTCGCTGTGGTACCAGTGGCGCGCGTAGGGCACGCCGTTGCAGCACTCGCTCTGGGCGATCTCGTTTTCGTGGTGTGGGAAGAGCAGGTCCACGCCGCCAGTGTGCAGATCGATCGTGTCGCCCAGCAGCGCCTTGCTCATCGCGCTGCACTCGATGTGCCAGCCGGGCCGCCCGGCTGCGGCGGTGCGGGGGCCAGGCCACCGCACGCTGCCATCCTCCTCCGGCTTATACGCCTTCCAGAGCGCGAAGTCAGAGACGGAATCCTTGTGGTCTGCGTCCGCCACCGCGTTCGTCACCTGCAGCTCCCGCTCCTGGATCCGGGACAGCCGGCCGTAGTCTGGGAAGGTCGCGAGCCGGAAGTACACCGAGCCGTCCGCTGCTCGGTACGCGTGGCCTTTTTCCATCAGAACCTCGATCATATTCACCTGCTCGCGGATGTAACCCGTAGCGGTGGGCTCCGCGTGGGGCGGCAGCAGGTTCAAGGCAGTGCAATCCTCGTGGAAGATCGCCGTCCAGTGCCGCGTGATCTCCGCCAAGGGCCGGCCCTCCTTGCGGCTCTGGGTGATCGTGCGGTCGTCGACGTCGGTGAGGTTCCGCACGTGGCGCACTCGACCGGGACCGTACTCCAGCTCCAGCAGTCGCCGGATCACGTCGTTGACCACAAAGGTCCGGAAATTCCCGATGTGCGCGGGCGCGTAGACGGTCGGCCCACAGTTGTAGAACCGGAAGATCCCGTCCGGGTGGGACGGCCGGAGTTCGCGGATTTCGCGGCGGAGCGAGTCGTTGAGTCGGAGGACCATGGCGGGCGCGGGGCAGGACGATGGCTGCAACGCCGCGCCCGTTTCGACACCTTTTTTGCGGTTTGGCGTGCATCCCCGGCCCAGTTCCGGGTAAAGCGGAAGGTGATGAGCTGCCCAACCGCCCTCGAGCTTACCCAGCGTCCCCGCCGCCTCCGGCGCACCGCCGCCCGCCGCCTGATGGTCGAGGAGACCGTCCTCCGCCCCGCCGACCTCATCGCCCCCCTCTTCGTGGTCGAGGGCGCCGCGCCGCCGGAGGAGATCGCGTCGATGCCCGGCGTTTTCCGCCTCAACCTCGCCGACCTCGTCCGCGAGTGTCGCGAACTCCACGAGCTCGGCGTCCCTGCCGTCGCCCTGTTCCCGAAGCTCGATCCCGCCCTCAAGGACGACACCGGGACCGAGGCCCTGAACCCCGAGACGCTGGTGCTGCGCGCGGTCCGGGCGGTGAAGGCGGCGTTGCCGGACCTCGCGGTCATCACTGACGTCGCCCTCGACCCGTTTACCAGCCACGGCCACGACGGGGTCCTGACCACTGCACGCGATGACGTGGACAACGACCGAACCGTCGCGATTCTGGCCGAGATGGCCGTCCTGCAGGCCCGCGCGGGGGTGGATTTCGTGGCCCCCAGCGACATGATGGACGGCCGGGTGGGCGCGGTCCGGCGGGCACTGGATGCGGCGGGCTGCACTGACACCGGGATTCTGGCCTATTCCGCGAAGTACCATTCCGCCTATTACGGTCCATTCCGCGACGCCGTCGGAAGCGCGCAGGCGGCCGGCACGCGGTTGCTGAGCAAGGCCACTTACCAGATGAACCCGGCCAACCGGCGCGAGGCGGTGACCGAAGTGCTGCTCGATGACGCGGAGGGCGCGGACATTTTGATGGTGAAGCCGGCCGGGCTCTGCCTGGACGTCATCCGCGAGGTGCGCGAGGCGACGCGAAAGCCCGTCGCAGCCTATCAGATCTCCGGCGAGTACGCGCAGTTGCAGGCGGCGGCGCGACTAGGCTGGCTGGACCTCGCGTGCTGCCGGCGGGAATCGCTCCTCGCGATCAAGCGGGCGGGCGCGGATCTGATCCTAACCTACTTCGCGAAGGAGATGGCGCGCGAGCTTCGGGGCGGCTGAGGCCGCCCCGGGCTCAGAGCTCCGTGGACAGCGAGAAGCGGAAGGAACGCGGGTCACCCCACGATCCGCTGCCCACGGCGGCCGATCGGAAGTATTCCTTGTCGAGGAGGTTGTCCACGTTCAGCTGGAGGGTCGTCTGTCGGTTGTAGATGCGGCGCCCGTAGGAAATGTAGGCGTTGTAGAGCGAGTAGGCGGGCGACCAGAGGTCGGTCGGGGCCGCGTTGGCGGCGGCGATCGCGACGGTCCCTCGGTAAGTGCGCAGGCGCCAGTTCATCCCGCCGCCGACCGCGAAGCCCTTGAGCGCACCCTCGGTGAACTGGTAGCGGCTGAAGAAGTTGCCGCGGGCTTTGGTGTAGCCGCCGTTCGGCACGCCTTCGGGAATCGTGGCCAGCAGGTCGGCGAGCGCCGGGGTGGGCTTGTTCTGCGCCTTGGCCTGGTCGCGGAAGGACTTCAGCAACGGGACCCGGTCGGTGTTCACCACCTTGTTGCCGGCATAGTTGGCGATGAGGCGCCAGTTGCGGGTCAGGTTTGCGACCACCTGCACCTCGGTGCCGCGGGTCATCGTCGTCTGGTAATCGGCGGTGGCGGTGACGTCGAATGAGGAGGGGAAGAGCCCGACCAGCTCGTCGCGGAGCTGCTGGGTCACGCCAGGCACGGAGTAGCGGGCGTTGGGGGTGAAGTTCTTGTAGCGGGTCACGTTCACCTCAAGCTTGCCCTCCAGCAGGGTGAACCGGGCCGAGAGGTCGGTGCCTTCGCCCACGGGGATGCTCTGGAGCTCGCCGGCGTTGAAGGTGGCGCCGCCCTGGCCGACCGAGATGCGGAACGACTGGGCGTAGTTGTAGCCGAGAGCGAACTGTTCGTTGATGCGCAGCACGCCCCCGAAGTTGGCGCCGTCCACCTTGTACTGCACGAATTGCAGCGTGGGGGTGTTGAAATCATCGACCCGGTCCACCTGCCAGTCCGGCTGCGCCCGGAGCACGCCGCGGATGGTGCGCATATTGAAGTGGTCGCGCCGGTAGCCGATCATCGTGTAGAGGTGGTTCCGGAGGTAGTTGCCGGAGGCGCCGACGCCCCAAGAAGGAGTGTAGAAGCGGCGGCCGATAAACTGCCCTGTGGCGGCGCGGCCTGCGACGTCTGGATGGAAGGTCGAAAGTCCCGCGACCGGAGCAAGGCCGTCCGTGCGTTCGGAGCCGAGACCGTCTTTCAGGTAGTAGCGGCGGTAGAACCGATTGGCAGCGAAGGTCGCGCGGTTGGCGGCGAAGGCGGCGGCCGAGAGCGCCGGGTTGATCGTGCCCACCCAGTTGGCGTTCGCGGGGTCGATGTACTCGACGTACTTGGGTTTCTTCTGCCCCGGATTATCCTGGTGCTGCTGGACGTTGGCGATGAACTGCTGCTTGAACCATCGCGTCTCCAGGTCGTAGACGGCGGAGAAACGCATATCGCGGACGATGTTCCCGTCGAAGCTGCGCGTGCGGAAGTACTCCGCGTACAGCTCATTGAAGTACGGGTTGGCGCGGCCATCGGGCAGCAGCGGGCTGCGGTCCCGGTCGATCCTGCGACTGCTCACGGTCCAGTTCTCCAGCTTCTGCTGGTAGAAGTTGCCGGTCACCTGCAGGTGCAGATTCTTCCCGACGTGGTGCTCCGCCTCGATCGTCAGGGAGGTGGTGGCGTTGTTGTAGGTGCTGTCGGGTCCGTTCGTCTGGGTCCGTTTGGGGATGATCCCGGGGTCTGTGATGGCGATCCCCGGTCCGGTGCTAATCAAACGGCCCTGGCCGCGGAAGCCGGCACCGGTCGCGGTGTTGAGGATGTAACCGACGTTCCCCAGCGTCGCCGTCGCCGCGCGCGAGAAGCCGTCGACGAACATCCCCTGCGAGAGAACGGCGCGGGTGCGGCCGTGCTCCGCCATCAGGCTGACGGTTGTGTTGCGCGCCGGCCGCCACGTCAGCGCCCCGTAGAGTCCCCGGAAGTCGCGCCGCACGTTGTCGATCCACGAATCGCTGCGGTGGACGACCGCGGCGAAGCGGGCCGCGAAGGCATCCTTCACCAGCCGGCGATTGAAGTCGATCTCGGCACGGCGCACGCCGAAGCTGCCCAGCATCAGGCGCGTCCGGTTCACGTCGCGAGTGAAGAGGCCGCGTTTGGTGACCTGGTTCTGGGCGCCGCCGACGTCCGCCTCGCCGTAGAGGAAAGCGTTAGGCCCGCGGAGCTCCTCGATGCGCTCGGTGGAGAAGGAGTCCATGGGCGAGTACCAGATCCAGCCATTGCGCAGCGCGTACGCGTTGGAGATCCCGCGCAGAATGATGCGGCTCTGCACCGTCGCGTTCGGGTCCGGGTTGGACTCCCCCGCGACCATCCACGTCGACATCTCTTCCATCGTCGTCAGCCCCAAGTCCTCTAGGAACTGGGAGTTCATTATCGAGATCGAGTTGGCCAGATTCTTCAGTTCTTGAACCGTCCGCATCCCGGAGGTGGTCTGCATTGACTCGTAGCCGATTTCCTGGGCCTCGCTGACCGTGAAGGCAGTTAGCTGGACGGCCTCCTCCGCCCGCCGGGGGGCGGGAGTGGCGGTTGGCGCGCTCTGCGCGGATAGGATGGCGGCGCTCAGCAGCAGGGCGGCGACGAGGCGAGCGGGGTTGGGGAAGGGCATAGCGAGACGTGAGTGTTTCTGCCCTTAACCCATGGGGCGCAAGCGCATTTCCGGAGCGGCCCGGCGGCTGGATCGCCTCGCCTTTTCGCGGCACCGCGCTTGTTCTATCGCGATGGACCGCCGTCACTTCCTCACGCATTCCGCCGCCGCCGCCGGGTCCGCGCTCGCCCCCGCCTTTGCCGCCAGCCCTGGCGCCAAGGCCGGGGGGAGCGAGGTCCCTTACGCCCCGGGACCCAAGCCAGTTCCGGTGGTCAAGCCCGGGGAGTTCGTCTTCGCCGCTGCGCATTTCGACCATAATCACATTTCCGGCCAGTGTAACGCGCTCGCTGCCGCCGGCGGCACGCTCCGGTGGCTTTACGAGCCCGACCCCCGCAAGCATGCCCCCTTCCTTCAGCGCTACCCGGGCGTGAAGGTCGCCCGCGCCCTCGACGAGATCCTCGCCGACCCGGAGGTCCGGCTGGTCACCGCCGCCGCTGTGACCTCCGAGCGGGCCGCGCTCGGCGTCCGGGTTATGCGCGCGGGCAAGGATTACTTTACCGACAAGGCCCCCTGCACGACCCTCGAACAGCTCGCGGAGGTGCGGCAGGTAGCGGCAAACACGGGGCGCAAGTATTTCACTTACTATGGAGAGCGGCTGACTTCGGAGGCCGGGATGTTCGCGACCGACCTCGTCGCGGCCGGGGTAGTCGGCCGGGTGGTACAGGTTGTGGGTCTTGGCCCCCACCGCCTGAGGAAGGCCACGCGCCCGGCGTGGTTCTTCCAGCGCGAGAAATACGGCGGCATCCTCTGCGACATCGGGAGCCACCAGTGCGAGCAGTTCCTCACCTATGCCGGCGCGCGCGACGCGGCGATCACGCATGCCGCCGTGGGCAACTTTGCCAATCCCGACACCCCAGAGCTCGAGGATTTCGGTGAGGCCTCGTTCGTCGGCGACAACGGGGCCACGAGCCAGATCCGCGTGGACTGGTTGACGCCCGACGGGCTATCCAACTGGGGCGATGGCCGCACGTTCATCCTTGGTACCAAGGGTTTTATTGAGCTGCGCAAGTACGTCGACCTCACCCGTAACCCCCAGGGGGGCGAGGTGTTCATCGTCGACGGCCGCGGCGAGTACCGCGTCGACGTCACCGGGCGCGTCGGCTATCGATTCTTTGGGGAGTTCATCCTCGATTGCCTCAACCGCACCGAGCGGGCAATGACGCAAGAGCATGCGTTCAAGGCAGCGGAGCTCTGCCTGCGAGCTCAGGCGGCGGCGCGCCGGCTCGCCGGGTGAGCGGGCGCGGGCGCTCAAAGGTGCTTCACGTAGGTGACGCCGCGCCCGTCGACGAAGTGCAGTCGGCCCGGCTCGATCAGGACCAGCCGGATGCCGAGGTTCCTTTCGATCACCTCGTTCACGCGGTAGACTCGCTCGTTGATCAGCACGCGGCTCTCCTCGCCCAAGGCGTGGACGCCGGCGACCCTCAGGGTGCCGATGTAGGCGGCGACCTTTTCGTCCGGCCGGGGTACCAGCGGGGCTGCCCGGGCGGCGGTTGGGCTTACCGGTGAGGGAGCGGAGGCTTGAGTCTCCGGGTACGGCGCGGCGCGTGCCGGGGAATCCGGGGTATCAGGTTCTGGCGGTTTCGAAACGGCGGCGGGCGCCTCCGGTTGCGCTGGCGCGGCGGTGGGCACGCTGCTGGTGGGGGCCGCGGTAACCGTCGGGGACGGGAGTGCCGACGCCGCAGCGACGGCGGCGGGCGGGGTTTCGGCTGGGGCCGGGCGCGCGGGCGGCAAGACGGGCACGACCGCGGGGGCGGGGTCCGGCGCAGGGTCGGTTGACGCCGGACGAGCGGCGGGCGCGGCGGTGGCTGCCTTGCGCGGCGGAGTGTCTGGGGTGGTCCAGAGCAGGGTGAACGCCACGGAGAGAACGACCAACACGAGGGCACCGCTACCCAGCACCAGCAGCCAATGCTGGGCCGGTGTGCGGGTGCGTGAGCGGCCGGCGCTGCCGAAGCCAAGGGCGGCCGTCGGCGCCGCGGGATCACGATCACGTTGGGCCTTCTTCAGGGCGTCGTTGATGAGACTCATAGCGGCGGGGAGGGTTATTTAACCGACCAGCTTGGCGAGATCTTGGCGCGCCCGGCGGACATCCCAGAAGTTGACCTCGTCGGACTCGCGCAAGAAGGCGGAAAGGAGCGCCTTGTCGCAGAGATTGTTAACCACGCGGGGGATTCCGCGGCTCCCGCGGTGCACGGCCCAAAGGGCCCATCTGGTGAAGTGCGGCCGGCCCGCGCTGCCCGCGAGCGTCAGCCGGTGCTGCACGTAGTGGGCAACGTCGGAACGGGAGAGGGGATTCAGCTCGTAGTGCACCAGAATCCGCTGCCGGAGCTGGCGCAGATCTTCGCGGCGGAGGACGTCCTTCAGCTCGGGTTGACCCATCAGGATGATCTGGAGGAGTTTCTGCTTCTCGGTTTCGAGATTTGAAAGCAGGCGGATCTGCTCGAGGACCCCAAATTTCAGGTTCTGGGCCTCGTCGATGATCACGACGATGTCCCGGCCGCGCTCGATCCGCTCAAGGAGCACCCGGTGGATCTGGGCGACAAGGTCGGTCTGGCTGCGGGCGATCTTTTCCGTGCCAAGTTCCTCCAGAATGGTTCGCAGCATCTGGGTCTCGGTGATGCGCGGGTTGAGGATGAGCGCGGAGTCAAAGCGCCCCGGGTCGAGCTCGTTGAGGAAGCGGCGGCAGAGGACGGTCTTGCCGCAGCCGACCTCGCCCACGAGCACGATGAAGCCCTTGCGTTCGCTGACTCCGAACTTGAGGTGTTGGAGCGCCTCGTGGTGGGTGGGGCTGAGGTAGAGAAACTTCGGATCGGGGGTGATGTTGAACGGCATCTCCCGGAATCCGTAGAAGCTCTGGTACATTGGGGGGGGTGGTTCCGCACCGTGGCGGCCGGTTTCGCAAAACGCACGAACAAAGATGGCGGCAACGGCGGCCAATTCTTACTTTACTCAAACGCGTCGCGCGTTGTTCAAATCAGGGCGTGAACTCCCGTCGGGCCATCACCGCGCTGTATGCCGTGCTGCTGGGCCTGTTCGGGTTGGGAGGAGGGATGTTGTTCCTCGAGGCCCGGGCCGAGCAGGCTGAACTGCGCAATCGCCAGGCACGCCTTGAGCGCGAACTTGCCGCCGCCAAGTCTCGCCTCGCCGAGCAGGAGCAGTTCCTCTCGCGCCTGCGGACGGATCCGGTGCTGGCCGAGAAGGTGATCCGCCAGCGGCTCGGTTACGGCCGGCCCGGTGAGGTGGTCTTTCGTTTCGACAACGGTCCCTGATGTCCGCCCTCGCGCCCTCCGTCCGCGACCAATTCCGCCAAGCCGGCCAAGGCCAGGTGTTCGCGTTCTGGGAGCGTCTGAGCCCTGGGGAGCAAGCGGAGCTCGCCGCCGAGGGGCGCGAGGTGGATTTGGCGGAGGTGTCCCGGTTGACGCGCACGCTACTCGGGGCGGTTGGCGCGGGCGGTCCCGACCTCGCGGACCTCGAGCCCGCCCCCTATGAGCCGCGGCCGGAGAGCGGCGGCGATGCCGGCGCTTGGGCTCGTGCCCGCGCCGCGGGCGAAGAGGCGCTCCGCGCCGGCCAAGTGGCGGCTTTCACCGTCGCGGGAGGGCAGGGGACCCGCCTCGGCTACGAAGGTCCCAAGGGGACCTTCGGGGTCACTCCCGTTCGCGGTAAGCCGCTGTTCCAGGTCTTCGCGGAGAAGATCTTGGCCGCGGGCAGGCGCCACGGCCGCCCGCTCCACTGGTTCGTGATGACCAGCCATGCCAACCACGCGGCGACCGAGGCCTTCTTCGTGGAACGGCGCTGGTTCGGACTCGACCGCGCCCGCGTCCATTTCTTCCGCCAGGGCCGGATGCCCGCCGTGGACTTTGACGGCCGCATCTTGCTGGAGACACCCGGCCGCCTCGCCCTCTCTCCCGACGGTCACGGCGGTTCTCTTCGCGCGCTGGCCCGCAGCGGGGCGCTCGACCTGATGGCGGCCGAGGGGGTTGACACGCTCAGCTACTTCCAAGTCGACAACCCTCTCGTGCGCTGCGTCGACCCCGCCTTCATCGGCTGGCACCGCCTCCGCCGCTCCGAGATGTCCAGCAAGATGGTGCCCAAGGCCTACCCCGGGGAGAAGGTGGGCCACTTCTGCCGGCAGCGGGGCCGCGACGTGGTCATCGAGTATTCCGACCTTCCCGCGGAACGACAGCGCGAGGTCGACGCCGCCGGCCGGCTCCGCTTCCGCGCGGGCAATGTCGCGATCCACCTGCTCGACCGAGAATTCATCCGCCGGATGGCCGGGGCCGGGGCCGCTGCGGAGGCGGCCCTTCCCTTCCACCGCGCGGACAAGCAGATCCCGACGGTCGATGCCGCGGGCGCGCCAGTGCGCCCCGCGCGGCCCAACGGGGTCAAATTCGAGCTTTTTGTCTTCGACGCGATGCCCTTCGCCCGCCAGCCGGTGGTGATCGAGGCCTCGCGCGCCGACGAGTTCTCCCCGGTCAAGAACGCCACCGGCGTCGACTCCCCCGAGACCTGCCGACAGGACCAGTTGCGCCAGTATGCGCGCTGGTTGCGGGCCGCCGGCGTGGAGGTGCCCGCTGATGCCTCCGGCCTGCCGTCTTTCCCGTTCGAGGTTTCCCCGCTTTTTGGGGACGACGAGGCCTCGTTCGCGGCCAGTTGGGTCGCGCGGGGTCGGACGAGCCCGCCCGCGCCGGGCGCCTGCCTCGATTGATCCGGCGCTTCGCTCAATCGCCTGCCAGAACTTTTCGGGAGTTTCCCTTATGATGATCCCCGATCGCCTCGCGGCCGCCGTGCAGTCCGGCCGCCTGCTCTCCAGCGCCGCCGACAACGTCCGTTCGTTCCTGCAGGCCGGGTTGCCGGAGTGGGCGCGGGCGAGCATCCGGGAACTGGTCGACGCGGAGGCGTGGTCGGAGCTGAACGACCGCTTTTACCGTTTCCTCGAGTTCGGCACGGGCGGGATGCGCGGGCGCACCATCGGAGTCCGCCCCACCGCGGCGGAGCTGGGCGGAAATCCGGGCGGCTCGCCGGCCCACGCCGCCGTGGGCAGCAACGTCCTCAACGACTTCACGCTGGTGCGGGCCACCATCGGGCTCCATCGCTACGCGGTGCGCCACCTTGCGGCCACCGGCCAGCGCGGCCCCGCGCGGCTCGTGGTCGCGCACGACGTCCGGCACTTTTCCCGCCACTTTTCGAACCTCGCCGCGGCGACCTGGATCTGCCTCGGCGGCGAGGCGTGGGTCTTCGACGGCCCCCGCCCCACGCCCCAGCTCAGCTTCTCCGTTCGCTGGTTGCGCGCGCACGCGGGCGTGGTCATCACCGCCAGCCACAACCCGCCCCACGACAACGGCTTCAAGGCCTACTTCGAAGACGGCGGCCAGGTCGTGCCGCCGCACGACGCGGGCATCGTGGCCGAGGTGAACGCCGTCCCGCTCGGTGCCCTGGCCGCCTACCTCGATCCGTCCTGCCCTGGCGTGCACGTCCTCGGCGTCGAGGCGGATGCGGCCTACCGTGCGGTCGCCGCGCGGGCCGTGCTGGATCCCGCCGTGTGCGCCCGAGCCGGGCTGAAGGTGGTGTTCACCAACATCCACGGGACTGGCGCGGTCCACTCCGTGCCGCTGCTGGAGGCGGCGGGGTGCAGCGTGACGCCGGTGCTGGAGCAGCTGGCGCCCGACGCGGGATTCCCGACCGTGAAGTCGCCGAACCCGGAGAACGCCGAAGCGCTGGCGCGGGGCGTGGCGCTGGCCCGGGCGAACGGCGCGGACGTCGTGCTGGCGACCGATCCGGATTGCGACCGGATGGGCTGCGCGGTGCGCAACCGCGCCGGCGACCTCGAACTGCTGACCGGCAACCAGATTGGCGCCCTGCTCACGGAGTACCGTTTGGTGAAGTACAAGGAGCTCGGGCTGCTGCCCGCGGCCGGCACGTCCCGCGCGGCGACGATCAAGACCTTCGTGACCACGCGGTTGCAGGACGCGATCGGTGAGGGCCACGGGGTTAAGGTCATCAACACGCTCACCGGCTTCAAGTGGATCGCCGCCAAGCTCCGACGTTACGAGGACCAGCTGCGCCGGGCCCTCGGCCCCGGCTTTGACTACGAGTCGGCGGACCTCCCCACGCGGGCGCGGCTGCTGCAGGAGCATTCCACCTTCTACGTTTTCGGCACCGAGGAGAGCTATGGCTACCTCCCGAACGACTACGTGCGCGACAAGGATGGCAACTCCGCCTGCCTGATGCTCGCCGAGCTCTGCGGGTGGGTGAAGGCCCGCGGCCTGACGGTGCCCGAGTACCTCGACGAGTTGTTCCTCCGTTACGGGTTCTACCTCGAGGGCGTGATCAATCTCTACTACGAGGGCGCCTCGGGCAACGCGCGGATCCGCCGCATCCTCGAGAGCTACCGCAGCCACTCGCCCGCCGCGTTCGGCGATGTGCCCGTGACCCGGTTCCAGGACTTCGGCCGCGAACGGATCGTCGATGCCGACGGGGAGGTGATCCCGGCGCAGGACTTGTATGTGGTGACGTTGGGCAACGGCTACTCCTTCGCCGCCCGCGGGTCCGGCACCGAGCCGAAGATGAAGTTTTACCTCTTCGCTCAGGAACGCGTGGCTGCCGCTGCGGATCTCCCCGCGACCAAGGCGCGGGTGCGCGCGACCCTCGGCGAGCTCAGCCGGCGGATCGAGGCGGACGCGCGCGCGCGCGCCGAGGGCTGACGATGCGCGCCGCGATCACGGTCACGCTGGCCCCCGAGACGCGGTCCGGCCCCTTTGTGTTCTCCGCCGGCCTGGCTGATGCGTTCGCGCGGGCGGCGGGACTGGGGTTCGACGCAGTGGAAATCTTTCCGGCCTCCGCGGAGGAGACGCCGGCGGGCGAGATCGAGCGCCTGAGCGCGGCCCACGGCCTGCGGATCGCGGCGTTCGGGACGGGCGCCGGTTGGGTCCGCCACGGCCTGCGGCTCACCGACCCGGATCCGGCCGCGCGCCGGCGGGCGGTGGAGTTCATTGGGCGCATCATCGCGTTGGGCGCCCGCTTTGGCGCGCCCGCGATCATCGGCTCGATGCAGGGCCGGGCCGATCCCGGCATGGCCCCCGATACTGCCCTCGGCCGGTTGGCCGAGGGCCTGGTGGAACTGGGTGACCGCGCCCAGTCCGCGGGCGTGCCGCTGCTGCTCGAGCCGCTCAACCGTTACGAGACTAACCTCTGCAATTCCCTCGGCGCGGCCGCGGCCCTGCTGGAGCGGGCTGGTTCCCCCGCGGTGCGCCTGCTCGCTGACCTGTTTCATATGAACATCGAGGAGACGGATCCCGCCGCGGCCCTGCGCGCCGTCGGATCCCGCCTCGGGCACGTGCATTTTGCCGACTCCAACCGGCGGGCCCCCGGTTTCGGGCATACCGACTTCCGCCCGGTCATCGCGGTGCTCCGGGAACTCGGTTATGCCGGGTACCTCTCCGCCGAGGTGTTCGCGTGGCCGGACCCGGAGGCGGCCGCACGCCAAGTCATCACTCGCTTCCGCGCCCTCACCGCCCCCTGACTCCCAATGCTCAAACACATCCTGATCCACCCCAAGATCAACGAGGTCCTCGGCCGCGCCGGGCACCATGCGCGGATCCTCATCGCCGACGGCAACTATCCCGCCTCCACCAAGCGGGGGCCGCACGCCGAGGTCGTCTGCCTTAACCTCTCGCCCGGGGTGGTGACCGTGGCCCAGGCCCTGCACGCCGTCCTTAGCGCGATCCCGATCGACGAGATCAACACGATGGGCATCCCGGCCGATGACCCTTACGCGGCCTTCGGCGAGCCCAAAGCGTGGCCGGAATTCCGGGCGCTGGCCAGCGCGGCCGGCGTGAAGGCGCCGCTCACGCCCATCTCGAAATGGGACTTCTATCGCGCGGTCGAATCCCCGGATCACGTCCTGACCATCCAGACGGCCGACCAGGCCCTCTGGGCGAACGTCCTGCTCACGGTCGGCGTCCGCACGCCCTGAACTGATGCAGGCGCTCGAGTTGACTCGTCCCGGCTCGTTCCGCGTCGCCGAGGTGGCCGCGCCCGGTGCCCCCGGTCCCGGAGAGGCGCTGCTGCGGGTGCACTGGGTCGGCATCTGTGGCACCGACCTCGCTGGCTACCTCGGCAAGATGCCGTTCTTCAGCTACCCGCGGATTCCGGGCCACGAGCTCGGGGTCGAGGTGCTGGCCGTCGGCGAGGGCGTCACCAACGTCCGCCGCGGGGATCGTTGCGCCGTCGAGCCGTACCTGAACTGCGGCCGGTGCTACGCCTGCCGGCGGGGGCACACGAACTGCTGCGAGCACAACCGCACCTTGGGCGTGATGTGCGATGGCGGCCTGTGCGAGCGCATCATCCTGCCCGCGGCCAAGCTGCATCCCTCGGCGCGGCTGTCGTTCGAGCAGCTCGCGCTGGTGGAAACGCTCGCGATCGGCTGCCACGCCGTGGACCGCGGCGCGCCGGCGGCGGGGGAACAGATCCTTGTGGTGGGCGCGGGGCCGATCGGCCTTAGCGCGATCGTGTTCGCCCGCCTCTCCGGCGCGCGGACCTTCGTGATGGACGTTAACGCGGAGCGCCTCGCGTTTGTCCGGGACGTGATGGGCGTGCCGGACACCCTGCAGGTCACTGGTGCTGAGGCCGATTTGGCGGCGCTACGGGAGGCCACCGCTGGGCGCCTCGCGGACGCGGTGATCGACGCGACCGGCAACCCCGCCTCGATGGGGCGCGCGCTCCAGTTCTGCTCCTTCCGCGGACGCCTAGTCTATGTGGGCATCACGGCATCAGAGATCACGTTCCCGCACGCACCAGTGCTGCACCGGCGCGAGCTCGACCTCCGGGCTAGCCGGAATGCCCTGCCTGGCGATTTCCGGCGGATCATCCGGCTGATTGAGGAGGGGGCGATCGACACGCGTCCGTGGATCACCCACACTTCGGACTTCGCCGGCTTGCCCGCCGTCTTCCCAGCGTGGACCCGCCCGGAGACGCGGGTGATCAAGGCGATGGTCGCGGTGCCGGCTTCGGCTTGAGCTTTCCCCCGATGCGTTTTCCATACCTATTCCTCCTGCTCGGTGCCCTCCCGTTGACCGGAAGCGCCGAGTGGACGGTGGTGAACATCGCCGGCACCGGCGTGCGTGGCTTCGGGGGCGATGGCGGCCCGGCCGCGACCGCGGTGCTCAATGATCCCTTCGGAATGGCTCGCGCTCCCGACGGCTCCCTCTGGTTCTGCGAGTACGGCGGGCATCGCCTCCGCCGCATCGCGCCCGACGGCAAGATCACCACGGTTGCCGGAACCGGGGAACGCGGTTTCGTCGGTGACGGTGGCTCAGCGCTCGCGGCCCGCCTCGATAAACCCCACGAGCTGCGGTTCGACGCGGCCGGGGACTGTTACTTCACGGATATGGCTAACCACGTCATCCGGCGGATCGAACGGCGCACCGGGCTAATCTCCACGGTGGCGGGGACGGGTGGCAAACGGGGTTACGCGGGTGACGGTGGACCCGCGACAGCCGCCCTGCTCGGCCAGCCGCACAGCTTGCAGTTCGGCCCCGACGGGCACCTTTACCTGTGCGACACGGGCAACCATGTGGTCCGTCGCGTGGAAGCCCGCACCGGGATCATCACTACGGTCGCCGGCACCGGGGTTGCCGGGCCGACCCCCGACGGGGCGCTGCTCGCGGGCACGCCCCTCCGGGGACCGCGGGCGATCGACTTCGACGCGCAGGGGCGGCTCTGGCTGGCCACGCGCGAGGGCAACCAGGTGTTCCGCCTCGATCTGGCGGCGGGTCGCATCCATCACGTTGCCGGCACGGGCCGGCCCGGGTTCACTGGGAACGGCGGACCCGCCCGGGAGGCCACGCTCAGCGGCCCGAAGGGGCTCGCGCTCGACCGGGAGGGCAATGTCTGGCTCGCGGATACGGAGAGCCACACCATCCGGCGCATCACGCCTGGTGGCATCCTCGAGCTCATCGCCGGAACTGGCCGGAAGGGCGACGGCCCGCCCGGACCTGGCACCGCCTGCGCGTTGGCGAGGCCCCACGGGCTTTTCATTGAGGCGGACGGTTCCGTCCTCGTCGGGGACAGCGAGACCCATCGCCTACGCCGGCTGCTTCCGCCGCCCAACGCCCGCTGACTCCTCGTACCGTTCGCCTGGCGCTCAGGGCGTGGGCGTGCGCGGGTAGGGTTCGTAACGCGAGAACGTGACCTGCAGGTCGGCGTCCAGCGACTTGAACCAGTAGGCGTCGCCGCGGACCGAGGTTTGCACGGCTTGGGGCAGGCTGGGTTTCTCCCCGGCGGGCAGGCTGAATGTCAGTCGCGTGCGCAGCTTGGAGATATGGATGCCGCGGGCGGGGCGGAACGGGGCTTCATTCTCCAGCGTGATCGCCTCAATGGTGCGCGTGGGCCGGTGCACCACGACGGTGGCGTGGAGAAAATCGGCCGTCCGGTCGCCGGCCTCCGCGGGCCGCAGGCGGCAGCGGTAGGTGGCGCGCGCGTCCGCTTCGGCGACCACCTCTGCCTCCGCGGGGTCAATCTGTTCGGCGAGTCGCGGCGCGGTGCCGCCGCGGGAGCGTCGGGAGCGGGTCCCGCGGTACTCCGCGAGTTCCGCCGGGGAGGGGGGGCGGCCGTCCTTCCGCAGCAGGCTCCAGCGGCCGAAGTCCGGCCGCGTGGCGTCGTGCCGTTCCTCAGTCGAGCGCTGCCCGTCGGAAGTTGTCTGCACGTAGGACCAGTCTGGGGGGACCTCTGAGCGGAAACCGCGCAGCGCCGCGACGAGGTCTGGGTCGGCGGCGGCCGCGAGGGCCGCGGGCGGGAGCAGGAACAGGAGGAGGGGAAGGGCGCGCACGTTCAAGCGATGGCCGTGATGCGCGCGCGGATCGGCCGGCCGCCGCGGGGCGTCACCACCTCGTCGCCCACGCGGCGACCGAGCATCTGGCGTCCGAGCGGGGACTGCGGCGTCAACACCATCACCTCGCCCGCGGCGGTCGCCACCGTCAGGCCGCCGGCGCGCGGACCGAGGAAGTAGCGCGAGGGAGTGCCGCCGGAATCCAGCGTGACGAGTGCGCCGAGCGCCGCGGAGTCCGCCGCAGAAAAGGAGGGCAGGGGGAGCGCGGCGAACAGGCCGATGGCCTCGGCGGCCTCCCGGACCTGGCGGGACTGGCCCTCGGCGAGGTAGGCGGCCTCCTGGCTGTGCGTGTCCCACTTATTCTCCGGTCGGCTTTCCTCGCTGGTCGCCTCCTCGCGGGCGTCCGCGGCGGCCAGGGCCTGCCGCGCCTGCTCCTCCAGGAGCGCGGCCAGGATGGCGTCGCGCAGCGCATGTTTGTCGATGGGCATTAAAAAATCCCGGGCCCGGAAGGCCCGGGATGCAGGATGTCCGTGGGGCAACCCGGAAAGGCGCTGCGAGGGCGCCTTCGCGGCGGACGGCCTCAGGCGTGGGCCTTGGGCAACTCGACGCCCAGCTCGGTGGCGTGCGGGTGGTTGCGCTTCACCCGCAGGAGCTGGTGACGTCGCTGGAGCATCCGGTCGAGCTTGTCGACCAGAAGCGTGACCGCCTTGTGGCACTCGTCCGCCTCGACGGCGGCGTTCATATCGGGCCCGTGGATCTGGATATGTCCCTTGGCGGTGAATTGCATCCCCGTGGCGGGGCTGCGGTCGCAGGCGAGTTCCACCCGGATCCGGATGATCCGCTCGTCGTGACGAAATAATCGCGCCGTCTTCTCGTGCACGAATTCCTTGAGGGAGGGGGTGAGCTCGAGATGAATGCCGGAGACGATGACTTCGTGGTGGTTTTGGCTGTTCATAATGCTGCGTTTGGTTTCGTGTGCGCGGCCGCCAGCCGGAGGCCGGAGCCGCGGAAATTGATCAACTTCACCAATGTCCCTGGACGACCCGATCCTGACTGATCTTGCGGCCGGGGTCGTCACGGGAGGCTCCTCCGGTCTGGGGGAAGCATTCATTCGTCTACTGGGGAGCTTGGGCACGGCGGTCCCGGTTTGCAACCTCTCCCGGCGTCGTTGCGCGGAAAAAATCGGGGCCAATTTCCAGCCGCCGCTGCATCACGTCTCCTGCGATCTCGCGGATCCTGCGGCGCTCGCGCGGGCGGCGGGCGCCGTCACCGCGTGGCTGGAGACCTTGCCGGCGGGTCCGGTGCTGCTGGTGAACAACGCCGGGCTGGGCGCCTTCGGGCGCTTCCCGGGCGATGATCCCGCGCGGCAACTGGCGATCGTCGACGTGAACTTGCGCGCGGTCGTCGACCTCACCGCGCGGCTGCTGCCGGTGTTGCGGACCCGCGGCGGCGGCATCCTGAACGTAGCCTCGGTCGTCGCGTATCAACCGACCCCGTACGCCGCGACCTACGGGGCGAGCAAGGCCTTCCTGCTCAGCTGGTCGCTGGCGTTGCGCGAGGAGCTCAGGGGTTCCGGTCTGCGGGTGACCGCCTGCTGCCCTGGCACCACCGCCACGGGGTTTTTCGACGCCGCCGGCCTAGGCCGGTTGCCCGGAGCGGCGATGGGGGCGGAGGAGGTGGCGCGCTTCGCCCTGCGAGCGTGGGCGCGGGACCGTCCTCACGCCGTGCCCGGCCTTCGCAATCGGGTTCTGACTTGGGCGGGCAGCTGCCTGCCCCGCACCGCCGCCGCCCGCGTGGCCGGCCTCGTCCTGCGGCGCCGGGCCGGGCCGGCGTTGCCGTGAACCCCGGAGCGGGGGTTCCGCCGGACCGCTGGGCGGGACGGGCCTGCGCGTGGCCCCGGCGCCCGCAATCCTTGGAGCGGGTGCGCATCGTGGCGCCGGAGGAGTTGCGGCGCTGGATCGTGTTCGAGGACGAGCGGTTGCTGGTGGTCGACAAGCCCGGGGACGTGGTCTGTCACCCGTCGAAGGCCGGACCGTGGTCCAGTCTAGTCGGTGCGCTGCGGGAGCTCACGGGCCTGCCCACGGTGCACCTCGTGTTCCGCTTGGACCGGGAGACCAGCGGCCTCGTGGTGGTGGCCAAGGACGCGGGCGCGGCGGGCCACCTGCAGACCGCGCTGCAGGAACGGCGGATCGGCAAGGTCTACCTCGCCCTTCTGATGGGACGGCTGGAGACGGAAACCCTCGTCGAGCAGCCCCTCGGGGATGATCTCGCCAGCCCCGTTTTCACCAAGTCCGCGGTGGTGGCGGAGGGGGAGGGCAAGGCCGCGGTGACGCGCTTCCAGCCCCAGGCCTACAGCCCCGACGGTAGCCTCAGTCTTGTCCGCGTGATCCCCGTGACGGGACGCAAGCACCAGATCCGGGCACACGCGCAGTGGCTGGGCCGGTCGATCCTTGGGGACAAGATCTACGGCCCGGACGCGCGGCTTTACCTGGAGTTCATCACGACTGGCTGGACGCCGGCGCTGGCGGCCCGTCTCGGGTTGCCGCGGCAGGCGCTCCACTGTGCCGGGATTGATCTCACGCGGGCCGGGTTCCCGCACGTGTTCTCCGCCCCACTGGCGGCGGATTTGCTGGAGTGCTGTGCGCGCGCGGAGCTCCCGGTGCCAGCGGAATGGCGGCCCCGGCCGCCGGCGGGCGACTGAAATGCGCCGTGTGGCGCGTCAGTCCGCGGACTTGGCGGCGCGGGTGACCTTCCGGCGCTCCACTTCCTTGAGGATGCGCTTGCGAAGCCGGAGGCTCTTGGGCGTCACCTCGACGAGCTCGTCGGCGGCGATGTACTCGATCGCGCGCTCCAAAGAGAGTTTGGTCGCCGGGGTCAGCCCGGTGGCCACGCCCTCGCCCTGGGAGCGGAAGTTCGTGAGCTTCTTTTCCCGGACCGCGTTCACCGAGATGTCCTCGTTGCGGGGGTTCTCTCCGATGACCATTCCCTCGTACACCTGCTCGCCGGGGCTGACAAACAGCTTGCCGCGTTCCTGGCACATCACCAGCGCGTAGCCGGTCGTCTCGCCGGCCTCGGTGGCGATGAGTGTCCCGGTGAGGCGGGTGAGCACCTCGCCCGCGAAGGGGCCATATTCCTTAAACAGATGGCTCATCACGCCGCGGCCGCTGGTCATATTGATCACGTCGATTTCCATCCCGATGAGGCCACGGGTGGTGATGGTGGCCTCGATCATCGTGGAGTAGGGGTGCTTCTCCATATTGGTGAGCTGCCCCTTGCGGTTGGCGAGGTTCTGCATCACCGCTCCGACGCACTCGTCGGGCACCTCGATCCAGACCGTCTCGAAAGGCTCCATCCGGCGGCCATCAACGACCTTCTCGATCACGGTCGGGCGGGAAACAAGGAGCTCGAAGCCCTCGCGCCGCATTGTCTCCACGAGCACTGCGACCTGCATCGCGCCGCGGGCCTTCACGTCGTAGACGCCGGCCCGGTCGCTGTCCTCGATGCTGATCGAGACGTTGGTCTTAAGCTCGCGGAAGAGCCGTTCGCGCAGCTGGCGCGAGGTCACGAGCTTCCCCTCCTGGCCGACCAGCGGACCGTCATTGACGCAGAACTGCATCTCGAGGGTCGGGGGGTCGATCTGGGTGAAGGGCAGGGCGTGGCCCTCCTCCAGCGTCGAAAGGGTGTCGCCAATGTCGATGTCCTCGAAGCCGGAGAGTCCGACGATGTTGCCGGCGACGCCTGCGGTGGACTCCTGGGTGCCGAGGCCAGAGTACTCGAAGACCTTGGTGATCTTGGAGCGGATCCGCTTGCCGTCCGAGTGGCGGATCGTGAACACGGTGTCGCCGACGTTGGCACGGCCGCCGAGGATCTTGCCGATCGCGATCCGGCCCACGTAGTCGCTCCAGTCGATGTTCGACACCAGCATATGGAAGGCGTCATCCGGCTTGGCGAACGGGGGCGGGACGTGGTCGAGGATGGTCTCGAAGAGCGGGGTCATGTTCTTCCGCTCGTCCTCGAGCTTGTACATCATATATCCATCCCGACCGGACCCGTAAACCACCGGGGCGTCGAACTGCTCCTCGGTGGCGTTGAGCTCCATCAGCAGTTCCAGCACCTTGTCGTACATCTTGGCCGGCTCCGCGTTGTCGCGGTCGATCTTGTTGATGACGATGACGACCTTCAGGCCGTGCTGCAGGGCCTTGCGCAGCACGAACCGCGTCTGGGCCTGTGGCCCGTCGTAGGCGTCGACCACTAGGAGCACGCCGTCGACCATCCGGAGGGCGCGCTCGACCTCGCCGCCGAAGTCGGCGTGGCCCGGGGTGTCGACGATGTTGATGATTTTGTCCTGCCAGTGGACGGAGGTGTTCTTCGCCTTGATCGTGATGCCCTTCTCGCGCTCAAGGTCCATCGAGTCCATCGCGCGCTCCTCGACCTGCTGGTTGGCGCGGAACACGCCGCCCTCCTTGAGGAGCTTGTCGACTAGGGTGGTTTTCCCGTGGTCGACGTGGGCGATGATGGCGATGTTGCGGATGCTCTGGTTCATAAACGGCGCGGCGAGGTGGAAAAAGGTCCAACGTGCGGACCGTGCCGGCCGAAGGCAAGGCAAGCTTTCGTGGCGCCGGCGGGTCCGTACCCGCCGGGCTCAGGGCAGGTAGGCGCGCTCGCGGAACCAGTGGAGCAACTGGTCGCCCCAAGGCGGAGCGGGCCGTTCCGGGCGACCGAAGCCGAGGCCGTGGGCGCCCTTCTCGTAGACGTGGAGGGAGAAGGGCACGCCGGCGCGGCGGAGGGCCCCCGCGAAGAGGAGCGAGTTCTCGACCGGCACGCCCTTGTCCTCGACGGTGTGCCAGAGGAAGCACGGCGGGGTGTCGGCGGTGACCTGCAGCTCGTTGGAGAGATGGCGCACCAGCGCCGGGTCCGGGTTCTCCCCCAGTAGGTTGCGCCGGGAGCCGGCGTGCGCGAACTCGAGGAGCGAGATCACGGGGTAACAGAGGATGCCAAGGTCGGGGCGTGAACTCTCCCGCTCGACCGGATCCGCGGCGTCCGCGCGACCGGCGTCAAAGTGCGTGAGGAGAGTGGACGCGAGGTGGCCGCCGGCCGAGGAGCCGATCACCCCGATGCGCCGCGCGTCGAGACCGTCGCGGCGGGCGAAGGCGCGGACCATCCGCAGCGCGCGCGCGGCGTCCTGGAGCATCACGGGGTGGCGGTAACCGGCGGAGCCGAGGCGGTACTTGAGCACGTAGCAGGTGATGCCTTGGCGCGTGAGGAACTCGGCATAGCCCGTGCCTTCGTGCTCGGCGAGGCCGCCGTAGCCGCCGCCGGGGAGAATCAGCATCGTCACCCCGGACGGCCGTCCGGCGGGGGCGTACGGGGTCAGGGTCGGGATGTCCTGGGGCCGTTCCCCCGTGGCGCCCGGAGCGGCGCCCGTCCAGAGGCGGATTGGTCCAAGGATCTGCGCGTAGGGGACCGCCTTCTCGGCGGCGGTTAGGCAGGGGAGTAACGGAGCGGCCGCGACGAGGGCGGCGCAGGCGAGGAGGAGGCGGGGCATCGCGGGAGCACAAAGGGCCGCGGCCGCCGCGACAAGCCCGCGGCGCGCGCAAAATCGGGTTGCAGCCCCCGGAGGGGGCTTCCTCACTCGGCCGGCCCGCGCATGGCGTTCAACCTCCCAAAAGTCCTCAAGGCCCTGCTCCTGTCATCGAGCCAGCCGCTCGCGATCAAGGACATCCAGGCCGCCTTCACCCGGTTCCACGAGCAGCAACTGCTGCCGGGCGTCGACCGGGCTGCGGCCCCGGAGCCCGCCGCCGGCGATCCGGCCGCGCCCGCCCCGGCCCCCGTGGCCGAGGAGGCCGCCGAGGTGGTGGTCGAGCCCGCTGCCCGCGATCCCGAACTCTACCTGGATGTTCCCTCGCTCGTGACGGCCACGCAGATCCGCGAGGCGATGCACGCGATCGCCGCGCAGCTGCGCGCCGCGGGCGACGGCCTCCTGCTGATCGAGGGCAACTTGGGCTACCGGCTGGTGACCGAGCCCCGCTTCGCGCGCTGGGTGCGGATCCTGCGGCAGGAGCCGCCCCCGGTGAAACTCACCCAGTCCGCGCTGGAGACGCTCGCCGTGATCGCTTACCGGCAGCCTGTCACCCGCACGGAAATCGAGAATATCCGCGGGGTGTCCGCCGAGGCGGGGCTGAACAAGCTGCTGGAGCGGGACCTCGTCTACATCGTGGGTCGCGCCGACACGCCCGGCCGTCCGATCCAGTACGGCACGACCGACGGTTTCCTCGAGTTCACGGGGATCAAGTCTCTCGACGAGTTGCCCGCTTCCGACGTGCTCTCGTCGCGGCAGATCGACGAGTGGCTGCGCAAGTCCGAGAACACCAAGGCGCCCGGCGACCTCGAGATGGGCCTGCCCGATGAGCAGCTGCCGCTTGAGGCTCCGCTGCCAACCTCTCCCGCCGGGGAACCCGCGCCCGCGGCGGCATCGCCCGCGTCTTTCCTCCCGCCCTCCGCCTGAAATGGACCTCGGCCCCATCCGCGACCAGATCGACCAGATCGACCACCAGCTGGTGGAGCTGCTGAACCGTCGACTCTCCCTCGCCGCGGAAATCGGCAAGGTGAAGCGTAGCGCGGGTGGCCAGATCTACGTCGCGGAGCGCGAGGACGCCGTCCTGCGCAAGGCGACCGCCCGCAACCGCGGGCCGATCCGAGACGAGGCGCTGCGCGCGATTTACCGCGAGATTATGTCCGCGGCGATCGCTCTCGAGCAGCCGCTGCTCATTGCCTACCTCGGCCCGGAGGCGAGCAACACCCACGCGGCCGCGCTGCGGAAGTTCGGCGCCAGCGTGGGCTATCACCCGATGGCCACGGTCGCGGACATCTTCACCGCGGTCGAGAAGGGGGAGACGGATTACGCGGTGATCCCGATTGAGAACTCGACCGAGGGCTCGGTGCGCGAGGCGCTCGACAGCTTCGTGGAGAGCGACGTCAAGGTGGTCGCGCAGGTATATTTGGAGATCAACCACGCGCTCATCTCCACCGCGCCGCTGGAGGCCGTGACGCGCGTGTTCTCGAAAGATCAGGCGCTGGCGCAGTGCCGGCACTGGCTGCAGCGTCACCTGCCCCACGCTCAGCTAGTGGACGCCCCCAGCACCTCGCGGGCAGTGCAGCTCGCCAAGGCGGAGCCGGGCACGGCGGCGGTCGCGGGGGAACTCGCGGCGGAGCATTACGGGGTCCCGGTGCTGGTCCGGAACATCCAGGACAAAGCGGACAACACGACGCGCTTCTTCGTGCTGGGCCGGCAACCTTCCGGCTCGGCCGGCGCAGGCAAGGATCTCACCAGCCTGCTGGTGTCCCTCGGCGATGAGGCGGCGTCGCGCTCCGGCGCCCTCCTGCGGATGCTGATGCCGCTGGCCGAGCGTGGGATCAACCTCTCGAAGATCGAGTCGCGTCCGAGCAAGCGGCGCCCGTGGGATTACTACTTCTTCCTCGACGTCACGGGCCACTACGAGGACCCCGCGATGCGCGAGGCGATCGCGGAGCTGCGCCGCTTCTGTCCGATGGTGAAGTGGCTCGGCAGCTACCCGCAAGTGGGCTGATTTCCGCGGCGGAGCGCGGCCGCGGTTTCAAGGCTGCCCTGAGGCCGGCTGCAGGCTGGCGGTGAGCGCGAGCAGCGCGTCGAGCATCTTCACGCTCGCCCCGGGCTCGAGTTGGTTGGTGCCCGGCCAGGTCTCGTAGCCGCCGAGGGCGAAGTGCCGCGGCGTGGGCACGTAGCCGAAGTACCCGTGGTTCAGCTCGACCATGAAGGAGTGGCGGAAGGGGCTGCGGCGGCGGTACTCCAAGCCGGTCTCGGCGAAGGTCTCGCAGGGAAAGGTGCCGATCGCCACGTCGCCGATGCGCAGCGCCTGAAGCGGGATCGGCGCGGTCCCGCGCTGCTCCGCCAGCAGCTGCACGCGCCCGGCGTAGGACAGCCGCTGCACCCAGTCCGGCGTGGTCGCGAACTTGGCGCCGACGGGCACCTCGCCCTTGGCCACGCGCGGGGCGCGTGCCTCCGTCTCGCGCGCCCAAGCCACGAGTTCCGGTGGGATGGTCCGCCAAGCCACCGGCAGTTCCCGATAGGCCGCCGCGAGGGTAGGGGCGCGCTCCCAGCTGATCCCCTTCAGGGCCGCGTGCACCCGCCGCGCGACGTCCCGCCCGACCAGGTTCATCTGCTCGTAGGGCGCCCGCGCGGGGCGCTTGGCGAGGCGGAAATCGATGTTGTTGATGTCGCCGCTGGTCCCGTTCGCGAGTAGGGCCACGCAGGGCCGGGTCGCCGCCGGGTGGGCGGCCAGCCGCTCGAGCTCCCCGCAGAACACCCCGAAGTAATCCGCCGAGATGCTCCGGCTGCCGACGCCCCCGACGTAGTGAAGCGAGTAGGCCGCGAAGACCGAGATGAGCGCGCCCGGGCCCGGTTCCCTGAGGGCGAGAAAGGAGACGGTCGGGTCGATCGGGCCGGCCGGTTCCACCAGATCCGGGCTGCCCCCGGCGGGATTCATCTTCACCCGGTCGACCTGGCCAAAGGGATTGGGCGGCGCCTTCCCCTCGCGCATCACCCAGCGGCGGTTGTGCACGTGCTCGGGGATGTCGACGGTCCCGAAGCCGAGCTCCGCCGGGCGGAGCGCGTTGACGGCGCGGCGCACTCCGTCAACGACGCGCCGCGCCACGAAGCGCTGGTAGTCGTCGAGCGGCTGCTCTGCCGCGAACCGGCTGGCGCCCAGCGCGCTGCCCGCGGAGTGCGTGTGGGTGCCGGCGACGAGCACGTGGGACGGCGGGATGCCGGTGGCCTCCTCGATGAGGCGGCGGGCCTCGGTGCTCACCGAGCGGTGGAGGCCGAGCAGGTCGCAGATCACAAGCGCGAGGCGGGTCCGGCCATCATCGAGGACGAGGCAACGGGCGTGCAACTCGTCGTGGACTTCCTGCGCGGGAAAGGGAGTGAAGCCGCCGACGATCGGCGCGCCGAGCGGGGGCGTGAGATTGCTGGTGGCGGCCCCGGCGCGGAATCCGCCGGTTGGAACAGCGGCCGCGAGCACGGAGCCGGCTGCGGCAAGGACGCAGGATAGGATGACGAAACGCAGGGGCATAAGCAGGGTGCGCCTAGCCTCGCGGGGCGCCGCGGCGGCGGCGAGGGCAAAGCGGTTGGTGGCGCGGCCCCGCGCGGCCCCTTAACCGCTTAGAACCGCTCGGCCATCGCGACCGCCTTGAAAAGCGCGGCCGCCTTGTTGACCGTTTCTTGGTACTCAGCCGTCGGCAGCGAATCCGCGACGACCCCGGCGCCGGCCTGGATGTGCACCTGGCCGTCCTTCAGCAGGGCGGTACGCAGCATGATGCAGGTGTCGAGGTTGCCGTCGTAGCCGACGTACCCGAGCGCGCCGGCGTAGCAGCCACGCGGGGAGGGCTCGCTGGCCGCGATGATCTGCATCGCGCGAATCTTCGGGGCTCCGGATACCGTGCCGGCCGGGAAGGTAGCACGCAGCAGGTCGTAGCCGGTGCGTCCCGGCGCGATGCGTCCCTCCACTTGTGAGACAATGTGCATCACGTGCGAGTAGCGCTCGATCACCATCATCTCGGGCACCTGCACCGAGCCGTAGGCGCAGACGCGGCCGATGTCATTGCGTGCCAGATCGACGAGCATCAGGTGCTCGGCGCGCTCCTTCTCGTCGGCCAGCAGTTCGCGCTCGAGTGCCGCATCCTCCGCCGGGCTGGCCCCGCGGCGCCGGGTGCCCGCGATCGGGCGGATCTCAACGCGTCCGTCAGTCAGGCGCACGTGCACCTCGGGCGAGGCGCCCACCAGCGCGAAGTCCTCCGTTTCAAGGATGAACAGGTAGGGGGAGGGGTTGACGGTGCGCAGGGCCCGGTAGAGATCGAGCGCGGGCCGGTTGAAGGACCGCGAGAAGCGCTGGGAAGGGACGAACTGGATGATGTCCCCGGCGCGGATATATTGCTGCCCCGTCGTCACCGCCGCCTCGAAGGCCGCCGGCGTGAAGTTGCCCGGCGGGATCGTCACGGGTCCGGGATCGACCACCGGCGCCGGAGCGAGCGCGCTAGGGTGCCGCAGCAATTCGTGCAGCGCCCGCAGCTCCCGCACCGCCGCGTCGTAGGCCGCGTCCGCCGCGCCCGGCTTCGCGACATGCGCGTTGACGCACAAGCGCAGGGTCTGGCGCGCGCGGTCAAAGATGAGCAGCGAGTCGACCAGCAGGAAGTAGAGTAGCGGGGTCCCGAGGCCCGGCCCGGGGGCGGCGGGCACGCTGGGCTCGAGGCGGGTGACGTACTCGTAGGCGAGGAAGCCGACCGCGCCGCCGGTGAACCGTGGCAGTCCCGGCAGGGTGACGGGACGGTAGCCGCGCAATTCCTCCTCAATCAGGGTAAGCGGATCCGCCGGCGTCGGCACCGTCACCGCGGGGCGGCCGGGTTCGCGGATCTCGGTGGTGGCCGAGCCGCAGGCGAAAATGCGCCGTGGCCGGCAGCCGATGAAGCTGTAGCGCGAGAGGTGCTCGCCGCCCTCCACCGACTCGAGCAGGAACGACGGGCCGGCGGCGCGCAGCTTCGCGTAGGCCGAGACCGGCGTCTCGAAGTCCGCCATCAGGTCGGTCGTGACCGGGATGACGTTGCCCTGCCGGGCGAGGCTCGCGAAGGCCTCGCGGGTCGGATGGATGTTCATAAGGCGACCCGCGGTGATGCCCGCGCGCGCGGGCGCGGGCAAGGCGAATGACGGGGCGCTACTGCTTGCGCAGCGCCGCCCGGCCACTCGGCACGGCCGGGTCGTAGGAGGGATTCGGGACCGGGAACTTCGCACCCACGTCCTGCTGCCACGCGCGCAGTTCCGTCCGCAGGGCGGCGACGCGGGC
>Ga0194123_10000195_pt1 | contig 123713 bp, 106 predicted proteins | sample TA2MahsurfametaG_5_FD_155479 | JGI IMG/M metagenome (GOLD analysis project Ga0194123, IMG submission 155479) | Freshwater microbial communities from Lake Tanganyika, Tanzania - TA2015023 Mahale A surface | ecosystem: Environmental > Aquatic > Freshwater > Lake | place: Tanzania: Lake... | reverse complement strand
GGACGACGGGGTCGACCTGCTCGTTCGGCTCCTGGCCGAAGCCCCAGGGCGACGACGCGAAGACCTTGGCGCGGGTGCGCAGCTGCACGTGGACCTCGAGGCCGATGACGACTTCCCAATCCGAAGATACGTGGCTCATAGGGCGGCTTGCTGGTGGGCGAAACCGTGGGCGGCCTCGAAGAGACGGCCCGCGGCGAGGAGCTTGGCTTCGGAGAGCGGCGCTCCGACGAGATGGAAACCGACCGGCAGGTGACCGGACTTGCCGCAGGGCACCGAGATCGCCGGGAGGCCGGCGAGGTTGGCGGGAATCGTGAAGATGTCCTCGAGGTAGAGCTGCAGCGGGTCCGAAGCCTTCTCGCCGACCTTGAAGGCGGGCGTCGGGACGGTCGGAGTGAGGAGCACGTCGACGCCGGCGAGGGCCGCGAGGTACTCGGCGCGGATCTTCGCGCGGGCGCGGAGGGCGCGGACGTAATAGGCGTCGGCGTAACCGGCGCTGAGCACGAAGGTGCCGAGCAGGATGCGGCGCTTCACTTCCGGGCCGAAGCCTTCGGAGCGGCTCGCCGTCATCATCTCGACCGGCGTGCCGGCGACGGACGAGCGGTGACCGTAGCGCACGCCGTCGTAGCGGCCGAGGTTCGAGGAAGCCTCGGCGGTCGCGACGACGTAATAGGTCGGCACGGCAAGGTCGGCGGAGGGCAGTTCGACCTCGGAGATCGCGCAGCCTTGGGCGCGGTAGAATTCGACGGCGGCGTTGACCGCGGCGGCGACCTCGGGGGCGACGCCCTTGCCGAGGAAACCCTTCGGGATGCCGATGCGGAGCTGCTTGGCGTCGCCGGCCGGCGTCAGCGCGCGGTCGGACGGGCCGAAGCAGGTCATGTCACGCGCGTCGGCCGAAGCCAAGGCGTCGAGCAGCAGCGCGCAGTCCTCGACGCTGCGGGCCATCGGGCCGATCTGGTCGAGGGACGAGGCGAAGGCCACGAGGCCGAAGCGGGAGATGAGGCCGTAGGTGGGCTTCAGGCCGACCACGCCGCAATGTGAGGCAGGCTGGCGGATGGAACCGCCGGTGTCGGAACCGAGCGAGAGCGGCACGAGGCCGGCCGCGAGGGCCGCGGCGCTGCCGCCGGAGGAACCGCCCGGGATGCGGGCGAGGTCCCAGGGGTTGAACGTCTTACGCAGCGCCGAGTTCTCGGTGGAGGAACCCATCGCGAACTCGTCCATGTTCAGGCGGCCGTAGAGGATCGCGCCGGCCGCGCGGAGGCGTTCGGCGACGTGGGAATCGTAAGGCGAGACGAGCGGCGCGAGCATCTTGCTCGAGCACGTGAGCGGCTGGCCCTTCACCGCGATGTTGTCCTTGATCGCGACCGGGATGCCTTCGAGCGGGCCCCTGCCCTGCCCGGCCTGGCGGCGGGCATCGGAGGCGTCGGCCTGCGCGAGGACGTCGGCCTCGTCGAGGTGCGTGAAGGCGCCGACCTTGTCGTTCACCGTGCGGTAACGGGCGATGAAGGCTTCGCAGAGGGCGCGGGAGGTGAGCGTGCCGGCGGCGAGGCGACGGCCGAGCTCGGCGGCGGAAAGCGTATGGAGCGCGTCGGCCATGGCTCAGGATTCGTCGTCCACGACGCGCGGGACGGAGATCTGCCCGTCGCGCGCGGCGGGGGCGATGCGGGTGACGGCTTCGGCGCCGAGGACCGGACCCGGCGCGTCGGAGCGGAGCGCGGCCTCGTCGACGACGCGGGCGTCGTCGATCGTCGCGGGGAGGTCGGCCTGCGCCAGCGCCTGGAAGTGGCCCAGGATCTGGCTGAGCTGCGAGGAGTAGAGCGCCTTCTCCTCGGCCGTGAGGCTGAGGCGGGCGAGCTTCGCGAGGTGGTCGATGTCGAAACCTTCGGCCATGGGGATCAGCGGCGGACGGTCCAGCCGGCGCCCTTCTCGAGCGTCGCGATGACCACGCCGAGGGCTTGGTTGGTCTCCTCGTCGGTGAGCGTGCGGGCCGCATGGCGCCAGCGGATCTCGAAGGCGAGGCTGCGGTGGGCTTCGGGCAGGCCCGGGCCGGTGAAGACGTCGAAGCAGTTGACCGACTCCAGGGCGAACTCCTTGCCGGCGGCCTTGGAGGCGCCCTGACGGACGCGGCTTTCGACTTCGGCGGCGGCGACGCCGACCGGGACGATGACCGCGACGTCCTTGGTGACGGGCGGGAAGGACGAGAAGGCCTCGAAGCGCGGCACCTTGCGGGCTTCGGCGAAGGCCGTGCGCGGGAAGCAGACTTCGCCGGCGATGACGGAGCTCTTCAGGCCGAGCGAACGGGTCCAGCGGAGGTCGAGGACGCCGCAGGCGCCTTCCGCGGCGCGGCCGCGGTCGACGAGGGCGGCGGCGTGGCCGGCCTGCCAGAGACCGCCCGTGGCGGCGGCGAACGAAAGCCGCACGGAGGCGACGCCGGCGAGCGCGGCGGCGTCCTGCAGCAGGCGCTTGGCGCGGGGGGCGTCGAAGGCCTCGCGGGATTTCCAGGAACGCGTCACCGGTTCGGCGACGATCGCGAAGGCGACCGAGAGGAATTCGCGGACCGTGCCGTCGGCCTGCGGGCGGAAGACCGTGCCGACCTCGAAGAGGCCGCGCGGGTCGGCATGCACCGAGAGATTGAGCGCGAGGGCGCCGGCGAGGCCGGGGACGAGCGAAGCGCGCAGGTGCGTCTGCTCGGCGGTCAGCGGATTGTCCATCGCGACCAGGGCGGCCTTGTCGGCGCCGAGGGTGCGTTCGAGTTCCGCGGCGTCGCGGAGCGAGTAGTGGCAGCACTCCGTGAAACCGGCGCCGACGAGGCGGGCCGAGACTTCGCGGGTGAAGACGGACGTCAGGGCGTCCTCCTCGCCCGGCAGCGGGGCGATCGGGCGGCCGGCGGGCACCTTGTCGGTGCCGTGGATGCGGATGAATTCCTCGACGAGGTCGATCGGACGGGTCACGTCGGAGCGGAACGAAGGCACCCGCACGGAAGTGCCGGCGGCGGAAGGCTGCACCGTGAAGCCCAGGCGGGCGAAGGCCGCGTCGACGTCGGCGTCGGCGACCGGCGTGCCGAGCTTCGCGGCGACGTAGCCGGCCGGAAGCTCGATGGTGACGTCGGCGCGCGGAGGCTGGCCGACGGCGACGGCGAGGCCGACGACCTGGGCGCCGGCGAGCTCGACGAGGAGGTCCGTGGCGAGGCGGGAGGCGAGCTCGACGCCGGCCGGATCCACGTCACGGGCGAAACGATGGGAGGAATCGGTCGAGACGCCGAGGCGGCGGGCGACGCGGCGGATCTCGCCGGGGCGGAACCAGGCGGCCTCCAGGAGGACGTCGGTCGTGGCTTCGGTCACGCCGGAATCGGCGCCGCCCATCACGCCGGCGACGACGAGCGGGCGCCGGGCGTCGGCGATGACGCAGACGCCGGGCTCGAGCTTCACCTTCTTGCCGTCGAGCAGGACGATCTCTTCGCCTTCGCGGGCCGGACGGGCTTCGATGCCTTCGGAGACTTTCTGCGCATCGAACGCGTGGAGCGGCTGGCCGAGTTCGAGCAGCACCCAGTTGGTGATGTCGACCACGTTGTTGATCGGACGGAGGCCGGCGGCCTCGAGGTCGCGACGGAGCCAGGCGGGGCTCGGACCGACCTTCACGTTCTTCAGCGTGCGGAGCGTGTAATAAGGGCAGAACTCGGAGGACGAGCGGACGAACTTCACCGCGTCGGCGGCGGCGGGCGCGGCGGCGAGGCCGGCGGCGGTCTTCACCGTGAGCGGCTTGAGCGTGAGGCCCAGCGCGGCGGCGAGGTCGCGGGCGACGCCGCGGAGGCCGAGGCAATCGCCGCGGTTCGGGGTCACCGAGATCTCGAGCACCGTGTCCGGCGCGCCGTAGAGGGAATTGAGCGGCGTGCCGACGGCGGGCTGGCGCGGCGTCAGGATGAGCAGGCCGTCCTCGCCCTTGCCGAGGCCGAGTTCCTCGGAGGAGCACATCATGCCCGCCGAATCGACGTCGCGGAGCTTCGAGACCTTGATCTCGAAACCGCCGGGCATGACCGTGCCCGGGAGGGCGACCGGCACGCGGTCGCCGGCCTTGAAGTTCTTGGCGCCGCAGACGATCTGGCGGAGCGAGCCTTCGCCCGCGTCGACCTGGCAGACGCTGAGTCGGTCGGCCTTCGGGTGCTTCTCGAAGGACTTGATCTCGGCGACCACCGCGAGGGGCAGCGGGGCGAGGCCGAAGGTCGTGACCGACTCCACCTCGAGGCCGAGCATCGGGAGGACCTCCGCGACGCGCTCGGGGGTGACGCCGGCGAGGTCGAGGTGGCGGGAGAGGGCTTGGAAGGAGACTTTCATGGCTTAGGCGAACTGGCGCAGGAAGCGCGTGTCGTTGTTGTAGAAGTGACGGATGTCGTCGATGCCGTGGACCAGCATCGCGATGCGCTCGAGACCGAGGCCGAAGGCGAGTCCCGACCATTCCTGCGGATCGAGGCCGCAGAGCTCGAGGACCTTCGGGTCGACGAGGCCGCAGCCCATGATCTCCAGCCAGCGGTCGGAAAGACGGCCCAGGTTGGGCGAGCGGAGGTCCATCTCGAAGGACGGTTCCGTGAACGGGAAGAAGGACGGACGCAGGCGGATCTCGGCGTCGGCGCCGAAGGTCTCCTTCACGAAGAAGTCGAGCACGCCGCGGAGGTCGGCGAGGGTCACGTTGCGGTCGATCCAGAGCCCTTCGACCTGGTGGAAGTTGGCGGAGTGCGTCGCGTCGACCGCGTCGCGTCGGAAGCAGCGGCCCGGGGCGACGATGCGGAAGGGCGGCTTGCGCGAGAGCATCGTGCGGACCTGCACGCTGGAGGTGTGCGTGCGGAGGAGGATGGCCTCGTCGGCCTTGCGCGGGGCGTCGGCGGAGCGGAAGGCCTTCGGCATGTAGAGCGTGTCCTGCATGTCGCGGGCCGGGTGGTCGGCGGGCGTGTTGAGGGCGTCGAAGCAATGCCACTCCGTCTCGACCTCGGGGCCTTCGGCGACGACGAAGCCCAGCTTGCGGAAGGAAGCCAGGATGCGCTCACGGGTGCGGGAGAGCGGGTGGAGCGAGCCGGCCGGAGCGTCGGGGCTCGGCAGGGTCGGGTCGACGGGCGCGCCGAGGGCGGCGGCGATCTCGGCGTTCTCGACCTTCACCAGGAGGGCGGCGAGGAGCTCCTCGACGGACTTCTTCGCCTCGTTGATGAGCTTGCCCACGACGGGGCGTTCTTCCTTCGAGAGGGCGGCCATCCCCTTCATCACCTGGGTCAGGGAGCCGTTGGGGCCGACGACGCGCGCCTTGAAGGCCTCGAGCTCGGCGCGGGTGGCGACGGCGGAGGCTTCCTGGGTGGCGGCGGCGACGAGTTGGGCGAGCTGCTGCTGCATGGGTTGATTTGTGCGTTGGCGGAGAAAGTCGGCAAGCGAAAGCACCCTGAAAACAAAGAAGCCCCGGAGGGCCGGGGCTTCGTGAAGGGACGTGAGGTCGTCTTAGGCCAGCGCGGCCTGGGCCTTCTTGACGATCGCTTCGAAAGCGGGGGCGTCATGGATGGCCAGTTCGCTGAGGTTCTTACGGTCCATCGTGATGTTGGCCTTCTTCAGACCGGCGATCAGACGGCTGTAGGAGATGCCGAGGGGACGGCAGGCGGCGTTGAGACGCACGATCCACAGCTGACGGAACGTCGACTTGTTCTTGCGGCGGTCGCGATAAGCGAACTTCTGCGCGCGCTGAACGGCCTCGAGGGCGTAGACGTACAGACGGGACTTGTTTCCGAAGTAGCCCTTGGCGGCTTTGATCGCGCGCTTCTTTCGGGCCTTGGTGGCCGGGCCATTGGTTGCTCTAGGCATGTTGGTATGTGTTTTGGGTTTGGGTTAGTGGCCTCGGGGTCGCCTTAATGAACACCCGTTCGGCCAAAAGTGGGTCGCCGGCTTAGGCGAAAGGCATCGAGGCCAGCATCTTCTTCTCGAAGCCGGAGTCGACGCGCTTGGCCTTGTTGGCGCGACGGCGCTGCTTGCGGGACTTGGAGCTCAGCAAGTGGCGGGTGTTGGGGGAGCGGCGCATCACTTTGCCGGTGCCGGTCACCTTGAAACGCTTGGAGATGGACTTGCGGGTCTTTTGCATGGCGGAAAGGGTCGGAACAAAGGGTGTCGGCGGGGACTTGTAAAGGGGAAAGGGCCGCCCGCGCGGAGAAGTCCGCACTTTCCGGACCTGGGCGGATCGGGCCGGCCGTTTGACATTCCCGGCCAAGCCCGCTCCCCTGCCCTGCACCCAACCCTCAAAACCATGCTTTCCCTCGGAAAAAAGCCCAAACTGACCTTCAAAGTGGACGCCTACGTCGACGGCAAGGCCGTCAACGTGCCCTTCGCCTCCCTGCTGGACGGTCCGACCATCGTCTCGGTCTACATGCGCAACAACACCTCCGCCTGCGATAAGCAGGCCGCCGAGATGGACAAGAACGAGAAAGCCATTGTCAGACAAGGGTTTAGGTTAATCGCCGTCTCCCGGGACACCTGCGCCTCCCATGCCAAGTACGCCGCCAAGCACGGCTACAAGTTCACCCTGGTCTCGGACCCGGAGGACCTCTTCTCCCAGGCCATGGACGCCATCGTCGAGAAGTCCATGTACGGGAAGAAGTACCTCGGACCGCTGCGGGCCGCCTACCTCTTCGACGGCGACGGCAAGCTCGTCGGCACCGTCCCCAAGGTCGAAGCCGCCGAGCATGGCAAGCAGCTGCTCGCCGCGATCGCCGCGGCGAAGTAAGCGCGCCGCCGAGGCGGGCGCCGGGGTGAATCGGTGCTTGAACCATCGCGGTTAAACAGGGAGTTTAACGCCGAGACACCACCGCAGTACCTAATGCCTTCGCCCTATCGTCCTAACAGCCCCCGCCCGAACAACAACAATAACGGGGGTCAGAACCGCGGCAACTTCCGCAAAGAAGACAAAGGGCCCAAGCGCAACGACCGCATCCGCGCGACCGAGGTGCGCGTCATCTCCCCCAAGGGCGAGATGATGGGCATCATGCCCACCCAGCAGGCGCTCGACCTCGCCCGCGAGTTCGGCGTCGACCTCATCGAGATCGCCGCGTCCGCCGTGCCGCCCGTCTGCAAGCTGCAGGAATACGGCAAGTACCTCTACGAGGAGGCCAAGAAGCACAAGCATCAGAAGTCGGCCTCCAAGGTGAAGGAGATCAAGCTCCGTCCCCGCATCGACGACCACGACCTCTTCATCAAGGTCCGCCGCGCCGAGAACTTCCTCTTCCACGGCCACAAGGTGAAGCTGCTGCTCCAGTACCGCTACCGCGAGCTCGAGCACCCGGAGATCGGCGTCGCCACCATCACCAAGGCCATCGAGGCCCTGACGCACATCAGCACGCGCGACAACGAGCCGAAGCGCTCCGGCCGCGCCATCGTCGTCGGCCTCACCCCCGTCCAGCAGAACAAGCGCAAGCTCGTGCACAACGAAGCCCCGGGCGAAGAGGACGGCGAGGACGATTCGGCGGTGGACAACGAAGAAGGCGACGCCGAATAAGCCCGTGCGGCGCATCGCGGCGATCCTCCTGCTCCTGGCCGCCGGCGCCCTGCTCCGCGCCGCCTCGACGGACTATCTCCTCGGCGAATCCGTGCGGCAGCTCGGCCTGCGCGACGCGGCCCGTCAGGGCGGCGACGGGCGGTCCTCCGAACGTTACGCCACCCGCGGCGGCCTGGGCCTCTACGCCGAATACAGCCGCGACCACGTCGTCGTCGACGGCATCAAGGTGATGCTCGACGACCCCGTCGGCTCGCAGCGCGGCCACCTCACGATCTCCAAGCGGGACTACGACAAGGTCTTCGTGCCGCTGTTCTGGGACGGCCCGCGGAACGCGCCGCGGCGCATCCTGCTCGACCCCGGCCACGGGGGCAAGGACACCGGCAAGGTCAACGGCCCCCTCAAGTACACCGAGAAGTCGGCCACGCTCGACACCGCCGCGCGACTCAAGATCCTGCTCGAGAAGCAAGGCTATGAAGTCTTCTTCACCCGGACCAAGGACGTCTTCCTCGATCTCGATGACCGGGCCGCGCTCGCGGGCAAGCTGGGCGCCGACCTCTTCATCAGCCTCCATTACAACGCCGGCCCCGCCGGCGACACCAGCGCCGACGGCGTCGAGACCTACTGCCTGACCCCCGCGGGCCAGCGCTCGACCAACGCCGGCAAGGCCAAGTCGACGACCGCCGCCGAACCCGGCAACCGTTTCGACTCCGCCAACGCCCTGCTCGCTTGGAGCATCCAGCGACGGATGATCCGCGCCACCGGCGCCGACGACCGGGGCGTCCGCCGCGCCCGGTTCGCGGTCCTGCGCACCCTCTCCTGCCCGGGCGTCCTCATCGAAGGCGGCTTCATGTCGAGCCGCCGCGAAGGCGCCCTCATCGCCGACGGCGCCTACCGCCAGAAGATCGCCGAGGCCATCGCGGCGGCCGTGGGCGACTACGCCGGCCGGGTCCGGCCGGCGGCCAAAACGGGCCGCTGAGGCCGCTTTTCCGCCCGCGCGAGGCCCAGAATCCGCTTGCCAACCGGTCGGACGGACAGTTCGTTAGACCTTCCTTTCGGCCCGTCGGCATGTGTCGGCGGAATCTCCGGAGGGAAAACCCAAAAACCAACCAAACCCTGGAAACGTCCTCCGCGACGGCCAGGACAAACAGTCCGAAAACAACATGAGCCTAATGGAAAAACTGCTCGCCGAATCCAATTTCGGCGCGCTCAAGCAACACTCCGTGATCACCGCCACGGTCACCGAGATCCGCGAAGACAAGTTCGTCGTCGTGGACATCAGCGGCAAGTCCGAGGGATTCATCCCCCAGACCGAATTCCCCGACATGGCCGAAATCCAGGTCGGCATGCAGCTCGAGGTCTACCTCGAGAAGCTTGAGAACAAGGACGGCACCCCGACCGTCTCCTACGACCGCGCCCAGCAGATCCGCAAGTGGGAGAGCATCGAAGCCAACTGCCAGGAAGGCTCCATCGTCCAGGGCCGCGTCAAGTCCATCGTGAAGGGCGGCCTCATCGTCTCCGTCGGCGTCGACGCGTTCATGCCTTCCTCCCAGATCGACGTCAACCCGCCCAAGAACCTCGAGCAGTTCGTGGGCCAGACCTTCGACTTCAAGATCATCAAGATCAACAAGGAGAAGAAGAACCTCGTGGTCTCCCGTCGCGAGCTCATCGAAGAACAGCGCGGCGAAAGCCGTCGCAAGCTCCTCGAGGAGGTCAAGCCGGGCGTCATCCGCCGCGGCGTCGTCAAGAACATCACCGACTACGGCGCGTTCGTGGACCTCGACGGTCTGGACGGCCTGCTGCACGTGACCGACATGTCCTGGGGCCGCATCGGCCACCCGAGCGAGGTCGTCAAGGTCGGCGAGGAGATCTCCGTCATGGTCGTCGAAGTCGACCGCGAGCGCGAGCGCGTCTCCCTCGGCCTCAAGCAGACCCAGCCCAACCCGTGGGAAGGCATCGAGAAGCGCTACCCCGTCGGCCAGAAGGTCCACGGCAAGGTCGTCAACCTCGTCGCCTACGGAGCTTTCATCGAGATCGAAGGCGGCGTCGAAGGCCTCGTCCACGTCTCCGAGCTCTCCTGGACCAAGCGTGTCCAGAAGCCGTCCGACATCCTCAAGGTCGGCCAGGAAGTCGACGCGGTCATCCTCAACTTCAACAAGGAGGAGCAGAAGATCTCCCTCGGCATCCGCCAGCTGGAGACCAATCCGTGGGAGAAGGTCCGCCACAACTACCCGGTGGGCGCCCGCGTCCGCGGCAAGGTGCGCAACCTCACCAACTACGGCGCCTTCGTCGAGCTGGAAGACGGCATCGACGGCATGGTGCACGTGTCCGACATGAGCTGGACGCGCCGCATCAACAACCCGGCCGAAGTCATGAAGAAGGGCGACGACGTGGAAGCCATCGTGCTCGACGTCGACGTCGACCAGCAGCGCATCTCCCTGGGCGTCAAGCAGACCCAGACCGACCCGTGGTCCGAGATCGACCGCAAGTACCGCATCGGCGACCTCGTCAACGGCAAGGTCTCCAAGATCGCGAACTTCGGCGCCTTCATCGAGCTCTCCGATGAGATCGACGGCCTCGTCCACGTCTCCCAGCTCGCCGAACAGCGCGTCGAGAACGTCAAGGACGTCGTCAAGGTCGGCCAGGAAGTCACCGCCCGCGTCATCAAGATCGACAAGGAAGACCGCCGCATCGGTCTCTCGATCAAGGCCGCGAACTACGACGCCGAGCGCCTGCAGGCCGAGATCACCAGCTACGACCGCATCAAGGGTCCGTCGACCGGCGGCGCCCCGGCCCCCTCGGCCGGCGGCTCGTCCTCGTCCTCCTCGTCGTCGGGCAGCGGAGACTTCAACAGTCTCGGCGACCTCCTCGACAAGGCCGGCAACTGAGCCTCGTCCGCCAGGACCCAGAACAGACCCCGGGCGACCGGGGTCTTTTTTTGTGCCCATAGGCCGGCGAGCGGCTAGGTTCGGGGCATGGTCCCGTTCAAAGGATACGGCCGGCTGACCCGCAGCACGACGCTCGCGCTGGCGGCCGCGGCCGTCGTCCTCGGCGCGGAGGCGGCGGGCCTCCTCCCGCCGGACCTGATGCTGGCCATCGCGGTCGGGTGCAAGGTGTACGTGCTGCTGCGCGTCCTGCGCGCCCGGATCTCGCCCGCCTACCTCCTCCTCTGGGGCCCGCTCGCCTGGTTCTTCCCCGTGCCGACGGCCTTGCTGCTCTTCGTCTTCGGGGGGCGCAAGCACGTCGCCCTCGCGGCCGCCAAGAAGGAGGTCAACCGCGTGGCCTGGCGCCTGTGCGACGCGCCCGACTTCGGCGGCAACCGCGTGCGGCTGCTCGGCGACCGGCACGGCCGCGACACGCTCGAGGCCCTGCGCGCGCAGATCCGCGGGGCGCAGCGCCGGATCAGCGTCGCGACCTACATCCTGAGCGACGACGCGATCGGCCGGGAACTGATCCGGCTGCTGGCCGAGCGCGCGCGGGCGGGCGTCGAGGTGCGGCTCCTCGTCGACGCCATCGGCAGCTTCGGCATCCCGCTCCGCCTGTGCCGGCCGCTCCGCCGGGCCGGCGGCGAGATCGCGCGCTTCAACCCCGCCCTGCCCATGCGCGGCAAAGGTTCGGCCAACTGGCGCAACCACCGCAAACTCGCCGTCTTCGACGGACGCGCGGCCATCATCGGCGGCCAGAACCTCGGCCTGCGCTACATGGGCGGGACGCCGTCGAACCGCCGTTTCCGCGACTGCTCCTTCCTGATCGAAGGCCCGACCGCGGCGGCGCTCGAAAGCGTCTTCATCGCCGACTGGTGCCAGGCCACCGACGAGAATCCGATGACGTTCGCGACCGCCCTGCGCGAACGCTCGCCGCACGTCGGCGCGGCCCGGGTCGAGGTCATCGCCTCGGGCCCCGACTGCGAGGAAGACCCGCTCTGGGACGCCTACGTGAAGCTGTTCTCCGAATGCCGGGAATCCATCACGGTCGTCACGCCCTACTTCGTCCCGGACCAGACCCTGTTCACCCTGCTGGCCACCGCCGCCCGCGCCGGCCGCCACGTGAAGATCCTGGTGCCGCGCCGCTCCGACCATCGCCTCCTGGACTTCGCCCGCCGCTGGTACCTGCGCGAGCTGAAGGAGGCCGGCGCCGAGATCCTCTTCTTCAAGCCCGACGTCCTCCACGCCAAGCTGGTGGTGGTCGACGGCGAGCACCTCGTGGTCGGCTCGGCCAACCTCGACATGCGCTCGCTGTTCCTGAACTACGAGATCGGGGCGGTGGTGCGCGACCCGGGGACGATCGCCGAGGTCGGCGCCCTCATCGCCGGCTGGGAGCAGGAATCCACGCGCTATACCGAGGACCTTTACCGCCGCAGCCGGACATGGCTCGGCCGGACCGTCGAGACGGTCTCGCACGTGATCGCGCCGCTGCTCTGATCAGCCCAGGAAGGCGTGGAGGCGGACCGCGAGCCCGGTGTCGGGCAGCAGGAAGCCGTCGTGACCGGCGTCCGTGACGACCTCATGGTAGGCGGCGTTGACGCCGACCGCCGTGGCGGCGGCGAGGAGCATGCGCAGCTCGCTCGTCGGGTACAGCCAGTCGCTCGAGAAGCCGACGGCGAGGACCTCGGGACTGTCGGGCGCGAAGAGCTTGCCGGCCGCGGCGCGGGCGGTCAGGTCGAAGCGGTCCACCGCGCGGGTGATGCGCAGCCAGCTGTTGGCGTCGAAACGCCGCACGAAGGAGGCGCCTTGGTGCTCGAGGTAGCTCTCCACCTGCCAGTGGACGGGGTCACCCGCGGCGGCGCCGGGCACCTTGGCGCGGCCGAACTTCTGCTCGAAGGAAGCGGGCGAGAGGTAGCTGATGTGCGCGAGCATGCGGCCCACGGCCAGGCCCGAGTCGGGCCCTTCGCCGGGCGCGTAATGTCCGCCGCGGAAATGCGGGTCGCGCTCCACGCAGGCGCGCGAGACGGCGTTGAGGGCGATCGCCATCGGCGACTGGCTCAGGCCGGCGGCCAGGACGGCGATCCGCCCGACCTCGGAGGGATAATCGGCGCACCAGAGGAGCGCCTGCATGCCGCCCATCGAACCGCCGACGACCGCGTGGAGGCGGCTGATGCCGAGGTGACGGACCACGAGGCGCTGGGCCCGGACGATGTCGCCCAAGGTGATCTCGGGGAAGAAACCGCCGTAGGGGCGGCCCGTGCGGGGGTCGGTCGACAGCGGGCCGGTCGAACCTTGGCATCCGCCGACGCAGTTCACCCCGATGACGAAGAAACGGTCGGTGTCGATGGCCTTGCCCGGGCCGACGAAGCAGTCCCACCAGCCCGGCTTGCGGTCGGAGGGCGCGTAGCGGCCGGCGACGTGATGGTCGCCGCTCAGGGCGTGCGGGACGAGGATCGCGTTGGACTTGTCCGGCAGCAGCGTGCCATAGGTCTCGTAGCGCAAGGTCAGGCCGGGCAGCTCGCCGCCGAGCTCCAGCGGGAAAGGCTCCGCGGACACGAGATCCCGCCAGGCGACTGGGCAGAGCTCGCGGGGTGAGGTCGGTTGGGCCGGACAGTCGGACATGGACGCATCCAGCCAAGCCAGACCCGGGCGGGAGGCAAGTGGCCATTCGTTGTTGCCTCGTCATAAACGAGCCCAAACCTTGGCGGTCATGTCCCCCGGCCACCGCCACGACGAAGATTGCTGCGGGGCGGGCTCCGGCGACCGCGTCGAGACCGCCCTTCAGCGGATGAAGGAGAAGGCCATGCGGATCACCTCTCCCCGCCTCACGATGCTGCGGATCCTCGCGGCCGCGAAGCACCCGCTCAGCGCCGAGCAGATCCACGAGGCCGCCGGCGACGACAAGCTGGACCTCGTGACCGTCTACCGGAGCCTCGTCGCCATGGACGACGCCGGCATCGTCCAACGCCATCCCCTCGAGCGGGGCCGCAGCCTCTACGCCCTCGTCACCCCGGGTCACCATCACCATCACGTCATCTGCCGCCGCTGCGGACGCATCGAGCGCCTGCCCGGCTGCGATTCCTCCCGCCTCGAGGCGGCCGCCAAGGCCAAGGGCTTCGGCGAGCTGACGCACGTGATGGAAGTCTACGGCATCTGCCCCGGCTGCGCCGCCTCTTCCCATGCCTGATTTCCCCCGCACCGCCTTCCTCCTCGGAGCCGGCCTCGGCACGCGTCTGCGGCCGCTCACCGAAAACCGGCCCAAGCCCCTGCTCCCGATCGCGGGCCGCCCGATGGTCCTGCAGGCGATGGAGAAGCTCCGCGCCGCCGGCACGCGTCGGTTCCTCATCAACACGCATCACTGCCCGGAAGCGTGGGCGCAGGCCTTCCCGGACGGCCGTTTCGGCGAGGCCGAAGTGAGGTTCGTCCATGAGCCCGTCCTGCTCGAGACCGGCGGCGGGCTGGCCAACGTCGCCGGCCTGCTCGGCCCGGACGACCTCGACCTCGTCGTCTGGAACGGCGACATCCTCTCCGACTGCGACATCGCCGGAGCCGTCGCCCACCATCGCGCCAACGGCGGCGAAGCCACGCTGGTGGTCCGCGAGGAAGGGCCGAACCGCAACGTCCGCGTCACCGACGAAGGCGCCGTGACCGACCTGCGCGACCGCCTCGGCGCTTCGGAGCCGGCCTACCAGTACACCGGCATCTGCGTCGTCACGAAGGCCTTCGCCCAGGGCGTGCCCGCGACGATCGAATCGCTCGTCGAGCATTTCCTCCGCCGCACGCAGGCCCGCCCCGGCAGCATCCAAGGCTTCCTCGACGGCTCGGCTACCTGGCATGACCTCGGCACCGTCGAGGAGTACCAGTCCGTGAAGGCCCGGCTGGAGAGACCCGTGCGCGGCGCCATCGCGCCGGCCGACGCGGCCCGGGCGCACGGCTACGAGCTCGCCGCCGGCGGCGAAGTCCTCAAGGGCGGCTCGGGCCGCAGGTTCCATCGTCTGCGCAAGCCCACCGGCGAGACCGCCGTGCTCTGCGTCTACGACGATTCGCGCGCCGAGAACCAGCTCTACGGCGACATCGCCCGGGTGCTGCGCGACCAGGTCGGCGCGCAGGTCCCGCAGGTGCTGGCCGCGGACAAGGACGCGGGCGTGCTCGTGCTCGAAGACCTCGGCGACACCGACCTCTGGTCCCTCGCCCAGGCGGGCGCCTTCCCCTGGGCGCCGGTCGCCTCCGCGCTCGAACAGGTCGCGGCCATCCATCGCCACGGCGTCGACGCCTTCGCGACCGCGGGCGTGCCGCTCATGGAAGCCTTCGGCCCGAACCTCTACCAGTGGGAGCGGCAGTACTTCCTGGACAACGCGCTCGGCGGCCGCAAGCCGGACCGCGCCGTCACCGACGAGATGGCCTCGCTGGCCAAGGAGCTCATGGGGCAGCCCGTGGTCACGATCCACCGCGACTTCCAGTCCCAGAACATCATGGTCCGCGACGGCTCCGCCTGGCTCGTCGACCTCCAGGGCCTGCGCCACGGCTGCATGTTCTACGACTACGCCGCGCTCGCCTTCGACCCTTACCTCACGCGGACGGACATGGACCTCTGGCGCATCGAGATCGAGGACCACGCGCGCGAAGTCTCCGCCTGGAAAGGCTCCGGCGACGAGTTCTCGCACCTCTTCCACGTCGCCGCGACGCAGCGCCTCCTGCAGGCGTGCGGCGCCTACGGCTTCCTCGGCCACAAGAAGGGCCGCCCGGAATACCTCGCGCACCTGCCGCAGGGCCTGCGCAACCTGACGGTCGCCGCCTCCCTCTGCGGGAAGCGACGGCTCGCCAGGCTGGCGGAAGAGCTCGCGGCCGCGCCCGCGAAGGTCAGCCGTTGACCTTGTCGTCGAGGAAGCGGACGACCTCGTCCTCGGTCATGCGCACCTGCTCCAGCGTGTCGCGGTCGCGGACCGTGACGCCGGCGCCCTTCTCGACGGTGTCGAAGTCGATGGTGATGCCGTACGGCGTGCCGATCTCGTCCTGGCGGCGGTAGCGGCGGCCGATGGCGCCGGCCGCGTCGTAGAAGACGTTGTGGCGCTTCTTGAGGCGGCGGTAGAGCGCCTCGGCGCGGGCGACGAGCTCGGGCTTGTTCTTCACCAGCGGGAAGACGGCGGCCTTGAAGGGGGCGACGCGGGCCGGCAGGCGGAGCACGACGCGCTTCTCGCCCTCGACCTCGTCCTCATGGTAGGCCGTGGCGAGGAGCGCGAGGAAGACGCGGTCGACGCCGACGGACGGCTCGATCACGTGGGGGATGTAGCGGGCCTTGGCGGCCTCGTCGAACCAGTCGAGCTTCTGGCCGGAGACCTCGCTGTGCTGGGTGAGGTCGAAGTCGCCGCGGGCGGCGACGCCCTGGAGCTCCTGCACGCCGAAGGGGAATTCGAACATGATGTCCGTGGTGCCCTTCGAGTAGTGGGCGAGCTTCTCGGTCGGGTGCGGGTAGAGGGAGAGCTTCGCGCGCGGGATGCCGATGGATTCGAACCAGGCGAGGCAGCCCTCGATCCAGTCCTTGTGCGCGGCCGCCCAGTCCGCGGTCGGGGCGATGAAGTACTCGATCTCCATCTGCTCGAACTCGCGGGAGCGGAAGATGAAGTTGCGCGGGTTGATCTCGTTGCGGAACGCCTTGCCGACCTGGGCGATGCCGAAGGGCAGCTTCACGCGGCCCGTGTCGACGACGTTCTTGAAATTGATGAAGATGCCCTGCGCGGTCTCCGGGCGGAGGTAGGCGGTGGCCGAGGCGTCCTGCATGGCTCCGACGTAGGTCTGGAACATCATGTTGAACGAGCGAGGCGGCGTGAGCGAACCCGGCTTGCCCGTGGCGGGCGAAGGGATGAGCGCATGCTCCTCGGGCCTGGCTTCGGTGTAGTCCTTGAGCACGACGGGCTCGAGCGCGCCCTGCTTGGCGAGCTTGCGCTTCAGGTCGTTGGCCATCTCGTCGGCCTTGGCCTGCATGCCGTCGTCTTCGAGGACGGAGACGTACCCGATGGTCTCGCCGCCGACGCGCACCGGGGCGAAGAAGAGCTGGTCGGCGCGGTAGCGCATCTTGGACTCCTTGCAGTCCACGAGCGGGTCGGTGAAGTTGTCGATATGGCCCGAGGCCTTCCAGGTGGTCGGATGGTGGATGATCGAGGAATCGAGGCCGACGATGTCGTCGCGGCGGTGGACGAAGTCCTGCCACCAGGCCTGCTTGATGTTGTTCTTCAGTTCGACGCCGAGGGGACCGTAATCGAAGAAGCCGTTGAAGCCGCCGTAGATGTCGGAGGACGGGAAGACGAACCCGCGGCGTTTGCACAGGTTGATGATGGACTCCATCTTGTCGGTCGGGTCGGCCATGGCGGGTAAAAGCCCCTCACCTATCCCCGCTCCGGGGGTCCGCCGCAAGCCTGTTCCCTCAGCGGGGACGGGGCTCGGTCGTGAGTCCTTCCGCCTTCTTCTTCCAGGTCCGGGCGCCGGCGGAGACCGCCCGGAGGACGCCGGTGACATCGCCGGCGGCCGCGGTCATGGCAGTCTGCGACCCTTCGAGGGCCGCGCCGAAGGAAGCGAGGGCGGCGGCCGCGTCGGCGAGACGGACCTGCAGGAGGGCGAGCGTCTCGTCTTCGAGTCCGCGTTCCGCCTGTTCGACGGTCGCGCGGAGCCGGTCGGAGGCGGCGGCGAAACGCCGGGCGCGTTCGCCGAGGACCTCGGCGGCGGTGGCGTCGCGGACGGCGGCGGTGCGCGCGACGAGGTCGGCGGAGAAGCGGGCGGCGCGGGCCGGATCGGCCGCGGTCAGCCAACGGTCGAGGTCACGGTCGAGTTCGGCGGCCAGGCCCACGAGGTCGGCCTGCGCCAGACGCTCGAGCTGTTCGACGAAGCCCTCGAGCCGGCGACCGTCCGCGCCGGCCACGGAGGGCAGCTCGTCGCGCCGCAGGCCGGCCGGCGGCGGCGCCGCGGCGGGATCCCAGACCAGTTCGACCTGCAGGAGGCCGGAGGCGGGGTTGACCGTGATGAGCCGGGCGCGAAGCCCGCGGGCGACTTCCTCGCCGAGCCGGTCGCCCCGGAGGCGATCGGCGAAGCCCCGGTCTTCGAGCGCGGCCGGATCGATGCTTAGGTTCAAGAGCGGACGCAGGCGGCCGGACGCGTCTACGTCGAGGCCGACGGAGGCCACCTGGCCCACCACGACGCCCTTGACGCGCACGGGCGTGCCGGTGGCGACGCCTTCGACGGAATAAGGCGGACGGAAGACGAGAGGCACGAGCGGGGCGGACCACGCCCGCCACCACGCGAAGGCGGACCACAGGACTCCCGCGAGCAGCACGGTCAGCATCAGGCCGCCGAGCGCGCGTCGGGTCATCCGGCGGTCTGCGGGTAGCTCCCCAGCCATTTCACGACCTCGCAGCGGCGGCGGAGGTCACCGACGGCCGCCTGGACGGCCGGCGTCTCCCAGTGGCCCGGGAAATCGATGAAGAACAGGTACTCCCACGCGCGCCGGTGGCTCGGGCGGGACTCGATACGGATGAGGTTGATGCCGCGGTCGGAGAAGGCCGCGAGGGCCCCTTGCAGGGCGCCGGGCTCGTGCTTGAGCGTGAGTACGACGCTCGTGACCTCGTCGGGGGCGCCGACCGCGTTGGCGGACTTGGCGATGACGAAGAAACGGGTGGCGTTGTCGCGCCGGTCCTGGATGCCGCGGGCGAGGACGGGGACGCCGCGCGATTCGGCCGCGGTGGCGGAAGCGACGGCGGCCTGGCCCTGCGGCGAACGCGCGACCTGCTCGACGGCGGCCGCGGTGCTGTCGGTCTCGACCAGCGCGGCCGCGGGAAGATGGCGGGAGAGCCAGCCGCGGCACTGAGCGAGGGCGATGTCCTTCGAAAGCACCTTGGTCACCTGATCGAGGGGACCTTGGCCGACGAGACACTGTTCGACCGAGAGCGTGACCTGCGCGACGACCTTGAGTTCGGATTCCGCGAGGAGGTCGAGCGAATGGCTGACGACGCCTTCGGTGGAGTTCTCGACGGGGACGACGCCGTAGGAGGCCTCGCCGGACTCGACGGCGGCGAAGACGTCGCCGATGGCACGCAACGGCAGCGAGGGCACGCTGGTCCCGAAGGCGCGGACCTGGGCCTGCTGGGTGAAGGAGCCTTCCGGCCCGAGGTAGGCGACCGGCTTGGCCATCTGGGCGCCGATGGAGAGCGAGATGATCTCGCGGTAGACGGCGCGCAACCCCGAAGCGGGGATGGAGGGGGCGGCCTCGGTGATGGAGCGCAGGAGCTGCTCCTCGCGCTGCGGGGCGTAGACCGGTGCGCCGGACTTGAGCTTGGCCTCCCCGATGGCGCGGGCCACCTGCAGGCGCTCGCCGAGCAGGCGGAGGATCTCCCGGTCGATGCGGTCGACTTCGCGACGATGGTCTTCGAGGCTCATGCGCCGGGGGTCTCGGGGGCGGGCGGCGGTTCGGTCGCGACCGCGGCGGCGGACTGGTCTTCGAGCGGCAGGCCGACCTCGGCGTCGCCGACTTCGACCGGGGTCGTGGCGCGCGCGATCCACTCCGAGATCTGCGCCGGCGACAGGACGTCGGAAGCCGGGAGTTCGCCGAGGGAGCGCAGGCCGGTGAAGTCGAGGAACTTGTCGGTGGTGCCGTACTGGAGCGGGCGGCCCGGCAGGTCGGCGCGGCCGGTCACGGCGACCAGCTCGAGCTCGAGCAGGCGGGTCAGCGCGCTGTCGACGGAGACGCCGCGGATGGCTTCCATCTCGGAGCGGGTGACCGGCTGGCGGTAAGCGACGATGGAGAGCGTCTCGAGCGACGCCGGGCTGAGGCGCTGCGGGCGAGGTTCGCCGCGGAGCAGGCGGACCCAGTCGGCGTAGGCCGGGGAGATCACGAGCCGGAAGCCTTCCGGCCCCTGCAGGATGCGGCAGGCGTCGTTGGCGTCGCGCATCTCGGCCTCGAGGGCGTCGACGGCCTCGCGGATCTGGGTGGCCGTCAGCAGGGTCGGCACCTGGTCGATGATGTCCTGGATCACTTCCTGGACGGGCGGGCCGGCCGGCAGGACCGTGGGCTCGCCGGCGGCCTCCAGCAGGTCCGGCTGCTTCTCGGCGGCGGCCTGGGCGTGGTAGCGCTGCACGACCTTCTGGATGTCCTTGATGGACACCGCCTCGGAGGTCGAGAACAGGAGGGCCTTGATGATTTTCTTGAGATTGAATTCCACGGGACGAGGGAGTCTTAAATCGGATTGTAAGGGAGCGTCCGGGCGGTTCAGTGTCCGGCTCCCTTCCCTTCATGTCTAAGGGGCGACCATCCCCTGACAACCGCAGACTTTTCACATCCCATGAGCACTCCCGAGCACGCCCGCCAACATTCCGCCGCCGTCGTCGACGGTCCCGACCGCGCCCCCAGCCGAGCGATGCTCCGGGCGGTGGGCTTCGGTGACGCCGACTTCCAGAAACCCGTCGTGGGCGTCGCCTCCACCTGGTCCATGGTCACCCCGTGCAACATGCACATCGACCGCCTGGCCACCGAGGCCGCCAAGGGCGCCGACGCGGCCGGCGGGAAAGCGGTGATCTTCGGCACGATCACCGTCTCCGACGGCATCTCGATGGGCACCCCCGGCATGCGCTACTCGCTGGTCTCCCGCGAGATCATCGCGGACTCCATCGAAGCCGTGACCGGCGCCGAAGGCTTCGACGGCCTCGTCACCATCGGCGGCTGCGACAAGAACATGCCCGGCTGCGTGATGGCGATGGCCCGCCTCAACCGTCCGTCCGTGTTCGTCTACGGCGGCACCATCGTCCCCGGCCTGCATAAGGGCAAGGCGGCCGACATCGTCACCGTCTTCGAGGCCGTCGGCCAGCACGCCGCCAAGCAGATCGACGACGCCGAGCTCAAGGAGATCGAGAAGTGCTCGATCCCGGGCGAAGGCTCGTGCGGCGGCATGTACACGGCGAACACCATGGCCTCGGCCATCGAAGCCATGGGCCTGAGCCTGCCGGACAGCTCCGCGCAGCTGGCGAACTCCAAGGACAAGCTCGTCGACTGCGAGCGCGCCGGCCAGGCCGTGCTCCAGCTGCTCAAGAAGAACATCCGCCCGCTGGACATCATCACCAAGAAGGCGATCGAGAACGCCATCGTCACGGTCATCGCCCTCGGCGGCTCGACCAACGCGGTACTGCACCTCATCGCCATCGGCCACTCCGCGGGCATCCGGATCACCCTCGAGGACTTCGAGCGCATCGGCCGCAAGGTCCCCGTGCTCGCGGACCTCAAGCCCAGCGGCAAGTACAACATGGCCCACTTCGTGCGCATCGGCGGCCTCCAGCCGCTCCTCAAGATGCTGCTCGACGCCGGCCTGCTCCACGGCGACTGCCTGACCGTCACCGGCAGGACCGTGGCGGAGAACCTCGCGCACGTCGGCGCCTACTCCGCCGACCAGGACGTGGTGCGCCCGATGAGCAACCCCATCAAGGCCGACAGCCACCTGCGCGTGCTCCGCGGCAACCTCGCCCCGGACGGCGCGCTCGCCAAGATCACGGGCAAGGAGGGCAGCTCCTTCACCGGCCACGCCATCGTCTACGAATCCGAGGAGGCCTCGCTCCGCGGCATCCTCGACGGCGAGGTGAAGGACGGCCACGTGATCGTCATCCGCAACGAAGGCCCCAAGGGCGGCCCCGGCATGCGCGAGATGCTCGGGCCCACCAGCGCCGTCATGGGCAAGGGCATGGGCAAGACGGTGGCCCTGATCACCGACGGCCGCTTCTCCGGCGGCAGCCACGGCTTCGTCGTCGGCCACGTCTCCCCGGAAGCCGCCTCCGGCGGTCCGCTCGCCATCGTCAAGAACGGCGACCGCATCCGCATCGACGCGGTGAAGAACGAACTCAACCTCGACCTGTCGGACGAAGAGATCGCCCGCCGTCTCAAGGAATGGAAGCCCGCCCCCTGCAAGGAGAAGCGCGGCGTCCTGGCCAAGTACGCCAAGCAGGTGAAGTCGGCCTCGGAAGGCGCCATCACCGACGGCGACTGAGGCTTTTCCTGAGCGGAAATGACAGGGCGGCCGCCGCGGCGGACCGCCCTTTTTGTTGCAAGCCTCCCGTGGCGTGGAAGTATCCGGACACCGTGGCCTCTTCCTTCGACCTCTACCGCCGCCAGCTCCTCAATTTCCCTGAGCTCGGGATTTCCCTCGACTTGAGCCGGGCGCCCGCGCCGGCGGGTTTCGCCGAGAAGATGGCCCCGGCCATGGTCCGGGCCTTCGCCGACATGGCCGCCCTGGAAAAAGGGGCGGTCGCGAACCCCGACGAGAAGCGCATGGTCGGCCATTACTGGCTGCGGTCGCCGGAACTGGCCCCCGACGCGAAGATCGCGGCCGACGTGAAAGCGACCGTCGGAGCCATCGCCGGCTTCGCCGCGCAGGTGCACGCCGGCCAGGTCAAAGGCGCGGCCGGCAATTTCACCGACCTCCTCTGCATCGGCATCGGCGGCTCGGCCCTCGGCCCGCAGTTCGTGGCCGACGCCCTGGGAGGCAAAGCGGACAAGCTCCGCGTCCACTTCATCGACAACACCGACCCCGACGGCATCGACCGAGTCTTCGACGGTCTCGGCGGCCGGCTCGGCACCACGCTGGCGATCGTGACTTCCAAGTCCGGCAGCACGCCGGAGCCTCGCAACGGTCAAGTCGAAGCCGCGCTCCGCTGGAAGCAGGCCGGGCTCTCTTTCGCCGCCCACGCCGTCGCCGTCACCGGCGAAGGCAGCCAGCTCGACCAGGTCGCCGTCACCGAGAAGTGGCTGGCGCGTTTCCCCATGTGGGATTGGGTCGGCGGCCGCACGAGCGAGATCGGACCGGTCGGGCTCCTGCCGGCCGCCCTCCAAGGGCTGGACATCCGCGGCCTGCTCGCCGGCGCCCGCGAGATGGACGCCCTCACGCGCGTCCCGGACGCCGGCCGCAATCCGGCCGCGGCGATGGCCCTCGCCTGGCATCACCTCACCGAAGGCCGCGGCTCCAAAGCGATGGTCGTCCTGCCTTACAAGGACCGCCTGCTGCTCTTCTCCCGCTACCTCCAGCAGCTCGTCATGGAATCCCTCGGCAAAGAGCACGATCTCCAAGGCCGCCAGGTCTTCCAAGGCCTGACCGTCTACGGTAACAAAGGTTCGACCGACCAGCATGCCTACGTGCAACAGCTCCGCGACGGTGTGAATAACTTTTTCGCCGTGTTCATCGAGGTCCTCAAGGACCGCGAAGGCGCCTCGCCCGACGTCGAACCCGGCGTCACCTCCGGCGACTACCTGCAGGCCTTCCTGCTGGGCACCCGGGAAGCCCTCTCGGGCAGCGGACGGGACAGCATCACCATCACGCTCCGACAGGTCGACGCCCATGCCATCGGCATGCTGATCGCGCTCTTCGAAAGGGCCGTCGGACTGTACGCCAACCTCCTCGGCATCAACGCCTACCATCAGCCCGGCGTGGAAGCCGGCAAGAAGGCCGCTTCCGAGACCCTCAAGATCCGCGCGGCCGCCCTGGCCGCCCTGGCTAAATCCAAGGGCAAGTGGCTGTCCGCCCAGCAGGTTTGCGAGGAAATTGCTCTTGAGGGGCGGGAGGAATTGGTGTTCAAAGTCCTTCTGCACGTTTCCGCCAACCCCGGGCCGATCACTCGACAGGATTCTCCTGATCCCGGGCTCACTCTCTATCGTCATTCCTAACCTCCTTCCTACCCCTACCCCATGAAACCGAAGCTCAACGCCTTCCTGCGCATCCTGACCGTCGTCGCCGCCCTCGCCGCCGTCGTCTTCGCTTACCTTCTTAAAGGCAAGATGGACACCGCCCTCACCCAAACGGCTTGGGCCATGAAGGACGAAGAAGTGAAGGCCGGCAAGGAATTCGACGCCCGCATGACCTCGCTCGCCGGCCTGCCGGTCATCCTGGACGCCAAGCGCAAGTCCATCGCCGACCTCGAACTGACCAAGAAGGACCTGCTGGCTGATGTCGCCGACAAGAAGACCAAGATCGAAGGCCTCACCGCCGCCAACACCACCCTCGAGGGCGAGCGTGCCGAGCTCACCCGCAAGCGTGACGAACTGGCCGCCCAGCTCACCGACGCCAACAGCAAGAAGGACGGCGCCATCGCCGAACTGACCACCGTCAAGGAAGACCTCGTCCGCGCCACCGAGAAGGCCGCCGGCATGTTCACCAAGGAACAGCTCGCTGAGATCGAAGCCAAGGCCACCAAGGCCGAAGAGCTCGCCGCCGCCCTCCGCGGCAAGTACACCGCCCTGCACGCCTGGGCCTCCCGCGCCGCCGACAACAACGCGCCCGGCGGTTTCCAGCGCGACCCCTTCGGTGAGCCCGCCAAGGAAGGCGAAGCTCCGACCGCCGTCGCCGTGACCGTCGAAGCCGCCACCGACGCCGTGCTCACCAACGTCCTCGCGCTCGACGCCAAGTCCGGCATCGTCGCCTTCTCCGTCGGCGAAGCCAACGGCATCAAGGAAAAGGCCGACTTCGACGTGAAGGCCGACGGCAAGAAGATCGGCCGCGTCCGCATCACCTCCGTGAAGGGAACCATCTCCTACGGTCAGCTCCAGGCGGACAAGGATCTCGACCTCGGCGCCATCGCCAAGGCCGCCGCGGTCTCCCTGGTGCCCTCCACGAAGCTCGCCAGCAAGTAAGATGTCTTCCCGTCTCACCATCGCGCTCGCCCTCCTCGCCTGCCTCTCGGGCCTGGTCGGCTGCGAGACCGTCGAGAAGCCGGCCGACTCCATGCTGCCCCAGTCTCAGCCCGCCAACTGGCAGGGCGGCCTCCCGGGCGTCTCCACGCCCGGCTCCGGCTACCGCCGCTGATGACCGCCCCCGACGCAGGCGCCGACGGCCGAACGGCCGGCCGGCTCTGGGTCGTGGCCACCCCGCTGGGCAACCTGGGCGACATCACCGCCCGGGCCCGCGAAGCCATCGCTGATTGCGACCTGGTGGCTTGCGAGGACACGCGCGTGACCGGCGGACTGCTCCGTCACCTGGGCCTCTCGAAGCCGATGCTCGCCTACCACGAGCACAACGAGAAGGACGCCGCGGTGATCATCGCCGACAAGGTGGCGGGCGGGGCGCGCGTCGCCCTGATCACCGACGCCGGCACGCCGGGGATCAGCGACCCCGGTTTCCGCGTTACGCGCGAATGCCGGCGGCGCGGCCTCACCGTCACCCCCCTGCCCGGTCCATGCGCCATCGTGGCCTTGCTCTCCGCGTCGGGCCTGCCGACCAACGCCTTCCGGTTCGTCGGCTTCCTGGCGCCCAAATCCGCCGCCCGGCGGCGCTTCCTCGAGGGCCTCACATCCGCGGACGAGACCGTCGTGCTGCACGAATCCTGCCATCGGATCGGCGACTTCCTCGATGAGATGCTGGAGATCCTCGGGCCGGCCCGGGTCGTCTGCGTCGGCCGCGAACTCACCAAGCTCCATGAGACGATCCGGACCGCGCCGCTGGCCGAGCTCGTCCCGGCGCTGAAGAGCGGCTCGCTGAAGGGCGAATTCACGGTGGCGATCGCGCCGGCCGACTTCGTCCTCTGACCCTTATCGCGGGTTGACCAGGAGGGCGGTCCGACCGCATCCTGTCGGCCAATGGCGGGTTTCGACGACAGTCTGGTCCGCGAGTACTTCGAGATGAACGGTTTCTTCGTGCGCCAATCGCGCAAGTACGCCGTCCAATCCCGCCGGAAACGCGCCGACGAAGAAGGCGACCTGCTGGTGATCAATCCCTCGCCCCGCCGCGGCGGCGAGACCCCTTTCCAGCTGTTCAGTTCCGACCTGCCTGGCCTGTCCGCGGCCGTCGTGGCGGTGAAGGCCTGGCACACGACGAAGGCCATCACGCCGACGATGATCAAGAAGGGCGACCTGCTGGAATTCGTCCGCAAGGAGGCGGTCGAAGCGGCCAAGGAAGCCTTCGCCGACCTCACGCCGACCGAGGGACAGCCCCTCGCCAAGGTCCTCGTGCTGCCGGGCATCCCGGCGACCGAGCCGCAGCGCTCCGAGAGCATCACGTTGCTGCGGGAAAGCGGCGTCGACCACGTGCTCACCTTCCGGACCATCCTCGAGAACCTCGTCCAGGCGGTCGAATCGAACCAGAGCTACGCGAAATCCGACACCTTGCAGTTGCTCCGCCTGCTCCGGGTCTACGATATGGTCAAGGCCGCCCAGCTCGAGCTGTTCGGCTCCGCCCTCCCACCGAAGTGATCCATCCTTCCGCCCAGGTCCACCCTTCCGCCCGCCTCGCGCCCGACGTCGAGGTCGGCGCGTTCGCGATCATCGAGGCCGGCGCGACGCTCGGGGCCGGGTGCCGCGTCGCGGCCCAGGCGATCGTGAAGGCCCGCGCCCGCCTCGGCGCCGGCGTGCGCGTCGACCACTTCGCGGTCGTCGGCGGCGACCCGCAGGACCTCTCCTTCGATCCGGCGACGGCCTCCGGCGTCGTCATCGGCGACCGCACGGTCATCCGTGAGCATGCCACGGTCCACCGGGCGACGAAGGCCGGCGCGGATACGGTCGTCGGCGCGGACGGCCTGCTCATGGCCGGCAGCCACGTCGCCCACGACTGCGCGCTCGGCGACCACGTCATCCTCGCGAACGGCTGCATGCTCGGCGGCCACGTGCACGTCGGCGACCGGGCGTTCGTCAGCGGCGGCGTCGCGGTCCACCAGTTCTGCCGCATCGGCGGCGGCGCCCTCGTCTCCGGCAACGCCGTCATCACCGAGGACGTGCCGCCGAACGCGCTCGCCCACGGTCGCAACCTGGTCGCCGGCCTCAACCTCGTCGGACTGCGCCGCCGCGCGGTGCCGGCCGCGGCCGTGGCCGAGATCAAGCGCGCCTATCACGCCGTCTACGCCACCCACGGCGCCTGCGCCGCGCTCGCCCAGTCGGCCCTCGCGTCCGGCGCCTACCAGACCGCGGAAGCGCGCGATTTCCTGAACTTCTTCCTCGGCGGCAAGCGCGGCCGCTTCGTCTCGCCCGCATGAGCGCCTTGCCCATCGCCGTCACCTGCGGGGATCCGGCCGGCGTCGGACCGGAACTGTTCGCGTCCTGGCTGAAGGCCCACCCGGAGCAGGCGGATGCGGTGACGCCGATCGGTCCGGCCGACTGGATCGCCTCGCTCGGCCGCGGGCTCGCCGTCGGGCCGGCCGACTACCGGACGCGCCCCGGCCAGCCTGACGAAGCCGGCCAGCTCATCGCGATCGAAGCGATGGAGCTCGCCGCCCGCGGCACGACCGGCGGCCGTTTCGCCGCCGTGGTCACCGGCCCGGTGAACAAGAAGGGGCTCGCCGGCGTGGGCTATGATTTCCCCGGCCAGACCGAATTCTTCGCGTCGCGCTGGCACGGCGAGCCCGTCATGGCCTTCGCCGGCGGCAGGATGACCGTCGGACTCGTCACCTGGCACGTCCCGCTCGCCGAGGTCCCGCGCGCCGTGACCGGGGCGGACGTCCGGCGCACCGTGCTCGCGCTGATCGCCCTGCGCGCGAAGCTGGGCGACGCGCGTCCGCGGATCGCCGTCTGCGGCCTCAACCCGCACGCCGGCGAAGGCGGCCTGCTCGGCCGGGAAGATGACCGAGTCATCCGTCCCGCCGTCGACGCCTTGCGCGCCGCCGGTCATGACGTCACCGGCCCGCTGCCCGGCGACACGGTCTTCCATCGCCATCTGCAGGGCGAGTTCGACGCGGTCGCCGCGATCTACCATGACCAAGGCCTCGCGCCGTTGAAGGCGGTGGACTTCGCGACGTCGGCCAATCTGAGCCTCGGCCTGCGGCACGTCCGTACGAGCCCCGACCATGGCACCGCCTACGAGCTCGCCGGCAAAGGCAAGGCGGACCGCGGCAGTTTCGACGCGGCCATGCGCCTCGCGCGCCTGCTCTCCGCATGATGCGCGCGTTGCTGCCTTGGCTCGTCGCCTGGCTGTCGCTGGGAGCGGGCGAACGACGCATCGCCAGCTACAGCCCGGGCGCGACGCAGACCTTGCTCGACCTCGGCGGCGGCGCCGAGATCGTCATGGCCACCCGCTGGTGTCCGTTGCCGAAGGAGCATCCGGCCGCGCGGGACGCCGACGTCTTCCTGCCTGACCTCGAAAGACTGCTGCAGACCAAGCCCGACCTCGTCATCCTGCCGCGCATGGCGAATCCGCTCTGGGCGGAGAAGTGCGCCGGGGCCGGCTTACGCACCTTGCTCCTGCATCGGGAGTCGGCCGATTCCGTCAGCCGCGACCTCCGGCTGCTCGGCCAAGCCATCGGCCGGGAAGACCAGGCGCGGAGCCTCGGCGGCGAACTGACGCGGCTTCCGGACAAGACGCCGCGGCCTATCCTGATCGTGTGGGACGGCGTGATGGCGGGACCGGAAAGCTACCTCGCCGGCCCCTTGGCGGCGGCGGGCTGGAAATCCGCCTTGACCAAGGGAGCTTGGCCGAAGTTCGACTGGGAATTGGTCGCCAGCACCAAGCCGGCGGCCGTGCTATGGATTCAGAACGGCCCCAAAGACGGCACGGTCGGTCCATATCCCGAGAAGCTGGCCGAAATGAGGCGGCTTCCCGCAATCCAAGGCCTGTACTGTGTGGTCAAAGAACGGATTTACCGGGTAGATAACCACAGCAACTGGTTGCCTGGCAGCGGTTTAACAAAAAGCATCCCGGACCTCCGCACCCTGCGCGACAGGGTGGGCCCCTGAGGGAATCCCGAGCCAAGTTTGGGCGGCCGTCGATTGACAGCGGATCGATTTAAGCGAAAGTAGGGTTCCACACCATGAACTCCAAGTTCCTCAAGCTCCTCGCTCTCACCGTCGGTCTCCTCGCCGTCACCGCTTCCTTCGTCAGCGCCGAAGAAGAGAAGAAGGATGGCAAGTGCCCCTGCGAAAAGGAAAAGCCCAAGGCCTCCGTCGTCGCCGAAGAAAAGAAGGAAGACAAGTGCCCTTGCGAAAAGGAAAAGCCCAAGGCTGTCGCCGGCGAAGAGAAGAAGGACGGCAAGTGCCCCTGCGAGAAGGAAAAGCCGAAGGCCTAACCTACCCGCTCAGGCGAACAAAGGACGAACCTCCGGGTTCGTCCTTTTTGTTGGCTCAGAAAGCCAGCTTAAGCTCCACGCGAACGAAAGCCGGGAAGTCGTCGTGCACCGCGAAGCCCCGCGCCGCGGCCTGGACCAGCTCCTCAGGCTTGGCCGCGCCGCTGCGCATCGCGCAGGAGCGGATGCCGGCGTTGAAGCCCGCCTCCCAGTCCGTGACCCGGTCGCCGGTCATCCAGCAGCGGGCCGGATCGAGTCCGTGCTCCGCGATCTTCTCGAGGATGAAACGAGGGCTAGGCTTGCGATAAAGAGAGGGCTCGTCGGGACGTTCCGGCGCGGCCTTGATCTCGAGGATGCCTGGGGCCGGCAAGGCGAGGAGTTCCAGCATGCGGCGGTTGCAGGCATGATACTGCTCCCATGTGAAGATGCCGCGGTTGATACCGCTCTGATTGGTGAGGATGAAAAGGCGATAACCGACCTGGAGACAGGCTTCCAAGGCGGGTTTGACGCCCGGAATCAGCTCGATCTGCTCCTCCCGGCAGGTGTGGTGATGGTCGCGGATCAGGTTACCGTCGCGGTCCAGGAAGAGGGCGGGATGGCCGGGCATCGGCCCAGCCAATCAAACCGGGCCACAATCGCAAGGGAATGGAAAGGGGGCTTGACCGAGGGGGCGGGAGGGGTAGAACCGACCCTCATCCAAGCGTAGAACCATGGCCAATCCGAAACGTAAACAGTCCAAACGCCGCAGCCGACTCCGCCGTGGCGCCAACCAGTTCCGCGCCCCGAAACTCGTCAAGGACGCCGAATCCGGCGCCCTTCGTCGCTCCCACCGCGTCGACCCGACCACGGGTAAGTATCGCGGTCGTCAGGTCTTGGACACCGGAGCCTAAGCTCCACCCCGGGCTCAGCCCGACCTCATGACCGAAGCCACTCCGAAGAAAGGCCACCGTATCGCCCTGGATTGCATGGGCGGTGACATGGGCCCTTCGGAAGCCGTGGCCGCCGCAGCCCTCGCCTTCAAGGAAGGAATCATCGGCCCCGAGGACATCCTGGTGCTCGTCGGCCATGAGGACAACCTCCGCATGCTGGCCTCAGAGCATCGGGCGCTGCGGAATTCCCGGGTCACGTTCCGTCAGGCCGCCAGCATCGTGGCGCCCGACGACGCCCCGATGGCCGTCCTCAAGTCCAAGCGCGATTCCTCCATGGTGATCGCGCTCGAGATGCTCAAAGCCGGCGAAGTCGACGCCGTCGTCTCCACCGGCAACACCAAGGCCCTCGTGGCGGCCGGCACCATCAAGGTGCGCCCGATGGAAGGCGCCGAACGCCCCGCCCTCGCCGCCATCATGCCGCGCCGGGAAGGCCATTTCATCATGCTGGACGTGGGAGCGAACCCCGAAGCCACGCCCGCGCAGCTCTTGCACAACGCCGTCCTCGGCTCGATCTACGCGCAGAGCGCCCTCGGCATCGCCCGGCCGCGCGTCGGCCTCCTGACCGTCGGCACCGAGGAGGGCAAAGGCGGCCCGCGCATCAACCGCACGCACGCCCTGCTCAAGGCCATGGGCGACCGGATCCATTACGTCGGGCCCGTCGAAGGCTTCGACGTCTTCGGCGACGCCTGTGACGTGGTCGTCACCGACGGTTTCACGGGCAACATCATCCTCAAGACGCTCGAGGGCCTGGTCTACATGGTCCGCGACATGGTCGGCAGCAAGGTGAAGAGCAACCCGGTCTACCTGGCCGGCGGCATCGCCATGTTCCCGCTGCTGCGCGACCTCAAAGGGAAACTGAAGCCGGAACGTTACGGCGGAGCGCCCTTGCTCGGCCTGACCGGACTGGTCATGAAGGCCCACGGTTCCAGCAACCGCCAAGGCATCGCCAGCGCCATCCGCCTGGGCCTCGAGGCCCTCGGCCATGGCGCCGGCCACCGCATGCTGACCTCGCTGGCCGAGGCGAACGCCGTCATCGCCGCCACCCCCGAGGAGGCCTGAGGTTTTAGTGTTCCCTTCCCCGCCCAAGGGGTCTTTTCTCACGCATCGATGAGCAGCGCTGAGCTTTCAGTCTTCATTCGGGCCGTCGGGGTCCGCACGCCGGAACGCAAGCTCACGAACGCCGAGCTCTCCAAGATGGTGGATACCTCGGACGAATGGATCCAGACCCGCTCGGGCATCCGCGAACGCCGGATCGCCGGTCCGGGCGAGAACCCCTCGGACCTCGGCGCCCACGCCGCCGCCCAGGCCCTGGAGCGCGCCGGGCTGACGCCGGCCGACGTCGACCTGCTCATCGTCGCCACGATGACGCCGGACGTCCCCTTCCCTTCGACCGCCTGCCTCCTGCAGGCCAAGCTCGGCCTGCGGCGCGACATCCCCTGCTTCGACGTCTCCGCCGCCTGCTCCGGCTTCGTGTACGCGCTTCAGGTCGCCCGCGACATGATGCGCTCCGGCGCCTACCGGCGGGCCCTCGTCGTCGGCGCCGAGAAACTCTCCAGCGTCGTCGACTGGTCGGACCGCACCACCTGCGTCCTGTTCGGCGACGGCGCCGGCGCGGCGGTCCTCGAGACCACCGCGGAACGAGGCGTCGGCCTGCTGGGCAACCTGCTCGGGGCCGACGGCAACAACGCCGAGCTCCTGCATTGCGCGGCCGGCGGCTCCGCCGCCCCCGCCACGGCCGATTCGCTCCGCGAAGGCCGCCATTACCTGCGCATGAACGGCAAGGAGGTCTTCCGCCACGCCGTCCGCGTGATGGCCGAGTCGTGCGAACGCGTGCTCGCGCAGTGCGGCGTCACTTCCGCGGAAGTCGCCTGGTTCATCCCGCACCAGGCCAACATCCGCATCCTCGAGGCCGTCGCCAGCCAGCTCAACGTCGGCATGGAGCGCTTCCCCTCGAACCTGAGCCGCTACGGCAACACCTCGGCGGCCTCCATCCCGCTCGCGCTTGAAGAGGCCTGGAAAGACGGCAAGATCAAGCACGGCGACCTCATCCTGATCGTCGCCTTCGGCGCCGGCCTGACCTGGGGCGCGACCCTCCTTCGCTGGCATGAACCCTCCCGCTAAACTCCTCCTCGCCGCGGCGCTCCTGCTCGGCGCCCACGCCCATGCCGAGTTCGTCCGCGTGGACGGCGCCTGGCAGGTCAAGCCCGGCACGCCCGCCGACGTCACCCCGCCGGCGCGCCTGCCCGTCCTCCTGCTCGCCATGGACCACGCCTCCGCCCGCCTCGAGGCCGGCGACGTGGGCGGCGCCCTCAAGGAATGGGAGATCATCGGCGAAGCCAACGTCGGCGCCGAAGCCGAGGCCATCGCGATGCTGACGCGCGCGCGCCTCTTCGTCGGGCGGGGAGAATTCGAGAAAGCCACCGAACTCATCGACGGCCTCTTCGCCCGCCACTCCGGCTTCCCCGGCTTCGCCGCCGCGGTCGAGCTCCAGATCGAGATCGCGAACCGCCTGGCCGAAGGCGAACGCCGGCGGCTCGGCGGCTGGTTCCCCTGGTTCAGCGACCGTGACGGCGCCGTCGGCGCCTGGGAGAAGGCCATCCGTCTCGCGCCCAACGGCCCGCGCGCGGACGAATGCCTGATCCGCATCGCGCGGCTCGGCATGGAGCGCGACCTGACGGCGAAGACGAACGACGCCCTCGAACGCCTCGTCAGCGACTACCCGACCTCGAAGTTCGCGCCGGAGGCGCTGGAGATGCTGGCCACCCTCCGCGCGAAGGAATCCCTCGGACCCGCCTGGGATCAGGCCACGACGCTCGAAGCCGCGGACCATTGGCGGACGCTGGCGGACCAGTTCCCTGACGACCCCCGGGCCAAGGTCGCCATCGAGCAGATCGCCGTCCTCCGGGATCGCGCCGCGCGGGCCCGGCTGAGCCTCGCCCGTTTCTACTTCTTCAACCGCAACAACCCCGAGGCGGCGAAGCTGATGGCCAACGCGTGCCGTAACATCGCGCCCGAGTCGGCCGCGGCCAAGGAGGCCGAGACCCTGCTCGCCGCGATCGAGAAGGACCCGAATCCGCCGAAGACCCTCGCCGACCGGCTCCTCGGCGCCATGCCCCGCCCGCGCGGCGTCACGGAGGCCAAGCCGCAGGTCGTCGGCGAGGACCTCGACGCGCTCGGCTTCAAGAAGGAAGGCGCCAAGGCCCCCGTGGGCCCGGACAACCGATGAAGACCTGGCTGCTCCTCGCCTCGGCCGCGTTGCTCGCCGGCTGCTCCGCCTACCAGGCCGGCGGCCCCAAGCCCGCCTTCCGCTCGCTGGAGATCGCCCCGGTCCGCAACGCCACCCCGCGCACCGGCACGCACGCCGTCCTGCACGGCAAACTGGTCGACGCGTTCGCCGGCGACCCCCGCGTGCGGCTGGCCCCGGGCGACGCCGTGCTCGCGACGGAAGTCACGGATTACCAGCGCACCGGCTTCACCACCAAGCCCGGCGACGCCTTCGCCTTCAACAGCTTCCGCGTGACGTTCGTGGTCCGCGCCACGCTGACCGCCCAGGGCGGCGCGCGCACGCTCTTCAAGGACCGCGTCTTCCGCGCCACCACCACGCTCCAGAACGCCGGCGATCCCGTGGCCGAGGAGCTCAGCGTCGCGCCGACGCTCTTCGCCGACATCGCGTCGCAGATCCGGCAAGCCGCCACCACGGCCTGGTGACATGAACCAAGCCGTCGTCGCTCCGTCCCTCCTCGCCGCCGACCACGGCGCGTTCGCGCAGGGCGTCCGCGCGGTCGAGGCGGCCGGCCTCGGCTGGCTGCACGTCGACATCATGGACGGGCACTTCGTGCCCAACATCAGCTTCGGCCCGCAGGTCGTCGCCGACCTCCGGCCGCTGACCAAGCTGCACTTCGACGTGCACCTGATGCTCAGCCATCCCGACCGCTACGTGGCCGCGTTCGCCAAGGCCGGCGCCGAACGCCTCACCGTGCACGTCGAGGCCGACCACGACATGGCGAAGACGCTCGCCGCCATCAGGGCCGCCGGCCTCTCCGCCGGCATCGCGATGAACCCGGACGCCGATCCTCGGCGCGTGCTGCCCTACCTCGGTGACGTCGACCTCGTGCTCTGCATGACCGTCTTCCCGGGCTTCGGCGGCCAGGCCTTCATGCCTTCCGTGCTCGACAGCATCCGCTTCGTCGCCGCCGAACGCGCCCGGCGCGGCGCGGACTTCCGCCTCGAGGTCGACGGCGGCATCAACGTCGAGACCGGCCGGCTCTGCCGCGCGGCCGGCGCCGACACCTTCGTGGCCGGCACGGCCTTCTTCAAGGCCCCGGACCGCAAGGCCTTCGCGGCCGCGCTCACCGCCTAGGCGGCGGCGGGCGGCGGATCGAGGCGCAGTTCCTTCTCCTTCTGCAGGCGCAGCTGGCCGCAGGCGGCGTCGATGTCGTGCCCCTTCTCGCGGCGGAGCGTGGCGGTGACGCCGAGCGCGCGGAGCTCCTTCACGAAGCGGTCCTGACGGGTCAGCGAAGGCCGGACCCACGGCAGGCCTTCGACCTTGTTGTACGGGATCAGGTTGACGTGCGCATGGAGCTCGCGGGCGATCGCGGCGAGCCGCTTGGCCTGGTCGAGCGAGTCGTTGATGTCCTCGATCAGGATGAACTCGAGCGTCAGCATGCGGCCGTGCTTGCGGGCGAAGGCCTTGGCCGCGGGGATGAGCTCCTCGAGCGGGAACTTCCTGTTCACCGGCATGATCTGGTTGCGGACCTCGTTGGTGGCGCCATGCAGGCTGATCGCCAGGCGGAACCCCAGCGGCTCGTCGGCGAGCCTGAGGATCTTGGGCACCACGCCGGAGGTCGAGATGGTCACGCGGCGGGCCCCGAAACCGAAGCCCCAGGCCGCGTTGACCGTGCGCAGGGCGGCCAGGAGGTTGTCGTAATTGGCCAGGGGCTCGCCCATGCCCATGACCACGATGTTGTCGAAGGAAGCCAGCCCTTCGGCGGCGCGGGCCGGGTCGGCCTTGTCCTCGATCCGGCAGACCTGCACCAGCTGGGAGACGATCTCGCCGACCGAGAGGTCGCGCTTCCAGCCCTCCAGTCCGGAGGCGCAGAACTTGCACCCGTAGGCGCAACCGACCTGGGTCGAGATGCAGATCGTCCGCCGGGACTTCTCCTGGCCGACCCCCTCCATCGGGGCGCGGATGATGACCGTCTCGATGAGGGAGCCGTCCCGGAGCCGCTGCAGGATCTTCTGGGTGACGTCGGAGGAGGCCTTGCGCTGGACCAGGGCGGTGGCCTCGAAGTCGTAATGCTCGGCCAGCCAGGCCCGCAGGCCGGCCGGGAGGTTGGTCATGGCCTCGGCCGATTCGGACCGTCGCGGGTAGAGCCACTCGAAGATCTGACCGGACCGGTAGCGGGGGTGCCCGGCCGCGACCAGACGCTCGCCGAGGGTGTCGGGAGTTTCGCCGTGGATTGAGGGTTTTTCGGGCTTAAAGGCCATGGGAGGGGCAGGACCAGCGGGCTCGGAGGCTCAGGAGCCCGAAACCCCCGCCTTCCTGCTTGCAAGTGAGAATTGTTATCCCCAAAACCCACTTTTGCAATGAGCAACAAGGCCCTGACCCCACAAGGTGGTAAAATGAACTCCCTCCAGGCCGCCATCGACCTGGTGGCCACCGGTCAGCCGGCCTTCTGCCTCCACCAAGCCTGGGGCATCGGTGTCATCCGTTCCTACGACGAGTCCACCAAGCGCCTGGTCATCGATTTCCCCGAGCAGAACAAGAAGGGGCACGCCATGGACGCCGCCTTCTTCCTCGGTAAGATCGAGTTCATCAACCCCAACGGCGTCGTCGCCAAAGCCTACGCCGAAGGCACCAAAGCCGAGATCGCCAACCTCGTCGCCAACGACCCCGCCGGGCTCGTCAAGGCCCTCCTGGCCGAATACCCGACCGGCGAGTGCACCTCCTACGCCCTCGAGGCCAACCTCGACCGTGTCCATTTCGCCTCCCTCGCCGCCGGCAAGGACCGCGCCGCCGCCTTCAAGGCCTGGTGGACCAAGGGCCGCGCCGCCGTCCGCAAGGACCGCGCGATCCTCGTCCCGGAGCGCAAGGGCGGCCTCTACGCCCTGCTCGAAGCCCCCAAGGATCTCGGCGAAGACCTGTTCGCGCAGTACGAAAGCGCCCCCAATTTCGAGCGTAAGCTGCTGCTGCTCGAGGAACTCGCCGGCGCCGCCGCCGCCGAGACCCGCTCGGCCGCCACGGCCGCCAACCTCGACAAGGTCTCCGCCGACCTCCTCAAGGAGATCAAGAAGCTCGAGACCGCCCGCAAGCGCGACAACCTGCCGGCCATCCTCGGCGGCATCTGGAACCGCGACAAGTTCTTCCGCTCCGCCGTCGAGAACGTCGAGACCGTCAGCCCGACGGCCTCGGAGATCATCGCGCTCTGCACCGAGGCCGACCTCGCGTTCGTCGCCCTCAACATCCCGCACACCACGGAGAAGATCCGCAGCCTGCTCGACCTCGTCCGCGCCCACCACGGCGACCGCTGGGCCGACCGCGCCTTCGACCTCCTCCGCAACCGCGACATCGGCGGCACCAAGAGCGGCTCCGCCAAGCTCGTCTCGGAATCCATCGCCTACCTCTGCGACCAGGACCTCGCCGAGGCCGTCGCCGAACGCTTCGCCCAGTGGCTCGAGACCCGCGAACTGCGCGCGCCGGTGATCATCTGGATCATCAAGAACCGCGACTCCAAGAAGTACGCCCCGATCGTCGGCCGCCTGATCAACCCCGCCCTCCTCGGCGCCATCCTCGCGTCCATCGACACCGAGTCCCTCGAGTCCAACTCCACCGCCCGCATCCCGCTGGCCAACGAGCTCATCAAGGACAAGGAACTGATCGCGAACATCCTCACGCCGGCCGAAGGCAAGAAGGCCGACAGCGAGACGATCTTCGACCTCACCCGCACGATGATGAGCAGCCAGGGCTTCGACGAGATGACGAAGAAGGCCCTCCTCTCGCGCCTCGCGAAGATCGAGCCGCACGTCCAGCGCCTCGCCAAGTCCAAGCACGCCGGCTCCGAAGCCGAGGAGAAGGAGCTCCTCGTGTCCAAGGCCTCCAAGGAGGAGAAGGAACGCGAGCTCGAGGACATCGTGAAGGTGCGCCTGCCCGCCGTGAAGGAGGCCATCCAGGTCGCCAAGGAACACGGCGACCTCCGCGAGAACTCCGAGTACAAGATGGCCCGTCAGGACCACGACACCCTCTCCGCCCGTCGCGCCGAGCTCGACGGCCTGCTCAAGAAGGCCCGCGTGACCGACTTCAGCGAGGCCAAGGCCGACGCCATCAGCGTCGGCTCGAGCATCGTGCTGCGCCGCGGCTCCGACCAGGCCGAGGTGCCTTACGACATCCTCGGCGCCTGGGACGGCCAGCCGGAGAAGAACATCCTCTCCTACATCTCGCCGCTCGCGAAGCAGTTCCTCAACCACAAGGCGGGCGAGACGTTCACGACCAACATCAACGGCAAGGCCGAGAGCTGGACCGTCGTGAAGATCGGCCGCTGGGTCGACAAGCGCTGAACGGACCGCGGTCCCGCCCCGACGAAGCCCCGGCGACGGGGCTTCCTCTTTTGACAAGCCCGCGCCCGCCGCCCATCCTGCCCGCATGCCCGACCCTTGGGAATCCCTGCGCCTGCTGGCCGACCCCACGCGCTCCCGCATGCTGCATCTGCTGCACCGCGGCGAGCTGGCCGTCGGCGAGCTGCAGGAGATCCTCGGGCTCCCGCAGTCGCGCATCTCGACCCACCTCGCCCTGCTCCGCAAGGCCGGCCTGGTGGTCGACCGCCGCGACGGCAAGAAATCCTTCTATGCCGTGGCCCGCGACCTCCCGCCCGGCGTCGGCGGCGTCATCGACGCGGCCCTGGCCGCCTGCGCCCGCGAGCCCAAGGCGGCCGCCGACCAACGCGCCTGGCAGCGCATCGTGGAGAAGCGCCGCCAGAAGGCCGAACAGCACTTCAACCACGTGGCCGACCGCCTGGGGCGGAACTACTGCCCCGGCCGCTCCTGGGAGGCCATCGGCCAGATGCTCTTCCTGCTCACGCCCCGCATCCGGATCGCCGACCTCGGGGCCGGCGACGGCACCCTTTCCCGCCTCCTCGCCCGCCAGGCCGAAAGCGTCCACTGCGTGGACAGCTCCCCGCGCATGGTCCAGGTCGGCCGGACGCTGGCCAAGAAGGAGCAGCTGCGCAACCTGACCTACGTCCTCGGCAACATCGAGAAGGTGCCGCTGCCGGACCGGAGCATCGACCTCGCCTTGCTGAGCCAGGCGCTGCACCACGCCGAAAACCCCCGCACGGCCCTCGCCGAGGCTTTCCGCATCCTCAAGCCGGGCGGGCGGCTCATCGTCCTCGACCTGCGCGCCCACCGCTTCGAGAAAGCCCGCGAGCTGTACGCCGACCGCTGGCTCGGTTTCAAGGAGAACGAGCTCCACGACTGGATCGAGGAGGCTGGCTTCGCCCAATCGGAGGTCCGCGTGGTGGCCAAGGAGCCCAAGGAGCCCGGATTTGAGACCATCCTGGCGACCGGTCTCCGCCCCGGCGCCTGAACTTATTCACAGCCGGGCCCTCCGGCGGCGGACATTCGCCCCTCGGAGGGGGCTTATTGCTTGGCATCCCTCGGACGCTTGGGCTATTCCTACGCACCCCCGACGCGGAGCAATACGCTCCCCTCACCCGATGCTTATCCAAGAGTCCCGCACCTACCAACTGGCCAAGGCCGCCTTGCTCGCCGTCCTCCTCGCCGTGACCCCGGTCTCCGGCGTCCTGCGCGCGCAGTCCAAGCCCCTGCCCACCGCGGAAGTCAAGGAGGACCCCCTGAACGTCCTCTACAAAGCCGCCGACAAGGCCTTCGAGGAGAAGAAGTACAAGGAGGCCCTCGCCCTTTTCGAGGAACTCGAGGAGAAGGCCGGCGACGTCGCCGCCAGCATGAAGGCGGTCCTCTCCTTCCGCAAGGCCACCTGCCTCTTCTTCATGAAGGACTGGCCGAAGGCCCAGGTCGAGCTCACCGGCTTCCTGGACAAATACCCGAAGGGCACCGAGGACTTCTTCGACAACGACAACCGCCGCGGCACCGCCGAGCTCCTGCTCATCGAGGCCTTCTCCAAGCAGGGCAAGTGGGACCAGGCCCTCGCCCGGCTGGAGAAGCTCCGCACCAACACGCTCGCCCGGCCTGAGGAGCGCGTGAACGCCTTCACGCTTTCGGCCCAGATCGTCGTCGACCGCGCCAAGAGCTCGACCGACGACCTCAAGAAAGCCGCCTACGCCCAGGCCATCAGCCTCCTCAAGCAGGCGACCGCCGAAGGCATCAACACCCCGGAACGCCGGGAAGCGGCCTACAAGCTCGTGGAGATGTACACCAAGCTGGGCCTCACCAAGGAGGCGTCCCAGCTCAAGAGCGAGATCGACGCCCGCAGCAACGGCTCCCCCGTCGAGGTGGTCCGTTCCAACTTCCAGCGCCTCGAGATCGGCGACGCCCGCTTCGCGGCCGCCGAATCCGCGGCCGACGAGGCCTTCCGCGGCGACTTCTACCGCCAGGCGCTCAACAACTACCAGGGCACGCTCCGCCGCGCGAACCTGACCCGCTCCTTCGCCCGCGCCATCGAGACCAAGCAGACCGAGCTGGAGGGCATGATCAAGGCCGCCCCGAAGCCGAACCCCGAGCAGGCCGACGCCATCCGCCGCGCCCAGCTCGACCTCGAGCAGTTCAAGAAGATCGAAGCCGAGTTCAAGGCCAACAAGGACTACGACGCGTTCATCTCCTACCGCATCGGCCTCTGCCTGCTCGAACTGAAGCGCCCGTGGGAGGCCCACGTCGCCTTCCTCGACATCTTCGAGAACAGCCCGGAATTCAGCCGCATCGCCGGAGCCTACTACTACCACATCGTCGCGCTGCGCCGGATCGGCCGCAACAACGAGGCCCAGGCGAAGTGCAAGGAGTTCATCCAGAAGTTCCCGAAGGACGAGATGGTCTCGTCCATCGCCCTCATCCTCGGCGACATCTCGCAGGAGCGCGAGGAGTTCCCCGAGGCCATCGAGCATTACAAGTGGGTCCAGGCCAACGTGACGAACCTCACCCCCGAGGTCGCCGAGGAGATCGACTTCCGCATCGCCGCCTGCCTCTTCTCGCAGGTCGACTGGGCGCCGGCGCAGAAGGCCTTCGAGGCCTTCCTCAAGAAGTACGAGCGTTCGTCCGTCCGCCAGCAGGTGCTCTACATGAACGCGCTCTGCTCGTTCTTCCAGGGCAAGTACAAGGAGACCAAGGTCGACTTCGACAAGTACGAGTCGGAATACCCGAAGGGCCAGTTCATCCCCGACGTCCGCTACCGCCAGGCCATCGTCAAGTTCGGCGTCAACCCGCCCGACATCGCCGGCACGATCAAGCTCTGCGAGGACTGGCTGAAGGACTACGCCAAGGACCGCACCGACGAGGTCATCGCCCAGACCCCCGAGGTCCACACGCTGATCGGCGACGCCTACATCCGCATGGCCGACGAGCTCGACAAGAAGGTCAAAGCCGCCGACATCGACCTGCGCGTCAACCTCAAGACCCCTGACCGCGCGAAGTTCGCCGCCATCAAGGACAAGCTCGAGAAGGAGAAGGAGGCCGCCACCGGCAAGGCGATCGACGCCTACGAGGCCGCCGCCAAGAGCGCCCGCACCAACCCGCAGGCCCTGGAGTTCGTCCTCGGCGAGCTGCGCAAGCTCCTCCCCGGCCGCGGCGAGCACAAGCGCATGCGCGACCTGTTCAAGGAGATCTTCGACTGGGACCACAACGACCCCAAGGCGATGACCTACCTCTACGAGGTCATCCGCTCGACCGAGCGCATGGGCGACATGCCCGAGTTCGCCCAGCAGGCCGAGAAGGTCCGCAAGGAGTTCAGCGCCAAGCTCGCCGACGCCCGCAAGGCCGTCGACCAGACCGAGCGCAAGCAGGGCGTCACCCGCCCCGAGATCGACGCCGCCAAGGAGGCCGTCAAGAAGCTCTCCGCCGAGCTCGAGGCCGAGCTCGCCAAGGTCGAGGCCAAGCGCCAGGCCTCCATCGCCGAGCAGAAGAAGCGCGCCCTCAAGATCCTCTCCGACGCCGTCGCCGAATCCATCAACGACCGGAAGCAGGAAGGCACCGAGAAGCTCATCGTCTTCCTCGCCGAGAAGCTGGCCCGGAAGATCAAGCGCGTGAAGGCCGGAGCCAAGCCCGAGCCCGGCGCCTACACCAGCGCCGACGCCGAGAAGGAGCTCACCAAGCTGCTCCGCCTCGACGAGAACCGCGCCTCGCTCGTCGCCCAGGCCCGCGGCTTCTTCGCCCTCGGCCAGCTCGCCGTGTTCACCCGCGAACCCGAGAAGACCGCCGCGAACTTCGCCAAGATCGCCGCCAACTTCAAGGCCGAGGAGCTCAACCCGACCATCCTCGCCCTCGTCGGCGACAGCCTCCTCGCCAAGGGCGACCTGAAGAAGGCCGAGGAGTTCTTCCGCTACATCCTCGAATTCGCCCGCTCCTCCGAATACGCCGACTACGGCTTCGCCGGGCTCGCCGACATCCGTTTCGGCGAGAAGAAGTACGCCGAGGCCCTCTCGCTCTGCAACGAGGCCATCGACAACAACATCCTGATGTCGAAGGAGCTCGACCTCCGCTTCACCCGCGCCCGCTCGCTCGCCGAGCTCGCCAAGTACAAGGAAGCCAAGGAGGAGTTCGAGGAGATCGCCAAGACCAAGGAATGGCGCGGCGAGAAGACCGCCGCCTCGCTCTACTGGCTCGGCCTCATGGAAGAACGCCAGGCGGCCGACAAGGACGGCTACGCCCGCGCCGTCGCCTACTACCGCCGCTGCTACATGACCTGGAAGAAATACGAGGTCTGGGCCGCGAAATCCTACTTCGCCGAAGCCAAGATCCTCGCGACCAAGCTCGACCAGAAGGACGGCGCCAAGCGCCTCCTCCAGGAGATGCTCCAGAAGGAACGCATCAAGGACACGCGCGAGGCGGAAGAAGCCAAAGCCTACCTCCTCGGACTCTGAACGCCATGCGCCGCCCCCTCCTCCTCACCGCCCTCGCGCTCCTCGCCGCCGCCTCGTCGCCGGCCCAGACCTTCGTCTTCAAAGGCGAACGCTGGGAGGTCAACGATCCCTTCAAGCTGGACAACTCGATCCCGCCGAAGCCAGTCGTCGACGAGAAGAAGGGCGTCATCAACGTCATCAAGGGAACCGTCGACCGCACCTCGAACCGCGGCGGCTTCGTGTCGACCGACACCCGGAAGCTCTCCGAAGTCACCGAGATCATCTGGCCGATGCCGGCCCGCCTCCAGGAGGCGCAGAACAACGTCAACCGCGGCGAGCCGGCCAAGGCCCTCGACAACGCGGAGGCCGTGCTGAAGTTCTTCGAGCCCCTCAAGAACGTGGCCGGGTCCTGGTGGACCAAGGCCGCCCTGATCAAACTCGACGCGCTCGACCGCCTCGAGAACGACGCCGCCACCAACGGCTTCCTCGCGACCCTCGAGAAGGAGGAAGCCGCCAAGAAGCCGGAAGTCGCGACCCAGATCCAGCTCGCCCGCCTCATGCTGCGCGCCCGCAAAGGCGAGCATGACGCCGTCATCCGCGAGGCCACCGAGCTGCTCACGAAGGTCGACAGCTCCGAACTCCAGGCCCGCCTCCACCTGACCAAGGGCAATTCCCTCCTCGCGGCCAAGAAGTACGAGGCGGCGATGACCACCTACCTGCGCGTGCCGGTCTTCTTCGGCTCCGAGACCGAGATGATCCCCAAGGCCCTGCTCGGCGCCGCCCGCGCCTTCCGCGGCATGGACAGCCCGGCCCTCCGGGACCAGAAGCTCGAGGCGGTCTCCAACCGCTACCTGTACGACATCATCGTCTCCTTCCCGGTCTCCAAGGAGGCCGAGGAGGCCAAGAAGCTGCTGCCCCCCGAGGAGCGCGCCAAGGCCGAAGCCGACCAGAAGAAGATCGCCGCCGGCGGTCCCCTCCCCGAAGGCGTCATGCTGGCCAAGCCCAAGCTGGCCGCCGAAGAGAAGGTCGAAGGCAACAAGTGAGTCCTTGCCCCTTTCCAAAACCTAACCTAGATACCAACCTACACCCCATCATCATGAAGATGAACCTACGTTCCGCCCTCCTCAGCACCGCCCTCCTGGGCCTGCTGACCCTCACCGGCTCCGCCCAGGAGGCCGCGCCGGCCGCCGTGCACCACAAGACCCTCGCCGACCTCTTCATCGAAGGCGGCTGGGTCATGTACCCGATCACCCTCTGCTCCGTGGCCATGATGTGGTTCATGGTCGACGGCTTCATCAAGACCAGCGCCGGCAAGATGTACCCCGCCGAGCATGTCACCCAGCTCCGCGAGCTCTTCAAGAAGGGCGACTACGTCGGCGCCTACGCCTTCGCCAAGACCGCCGGCTCCCCCGTAGCCGATGTCGTGCGCGCCGGCGTCGCCTTCACCCCGGATGGCAAGACCATGACCGAAGAGGCCATCCTCTCCGAGATCGTCCGCATCCAGGGCGAACTCAAGGGCCGCTCCTCATACCTCTCCGTGATCGGGGTCTGCACCCCGATGATCGGCCTCACCGGCACCGTGACCGGCATGATGAGCGCGTTCGAGACCCTCGGCACGTCCGGCGTGGGCGACCCCTCCAAGCTCTCCGGCGCGATCGGCGAAGTGCTCGTGGCGACCGCCTCCGGCCTCTTCATCGCGATCCCGGCGTTCATCGCCTACTACCTCCTGGCCAACCGCATCAACAAGGGCATCCACGACATCACCGAGATCGTGACCGGCCTCTTCCGCGCCTTCCCCTACGAGGAAGTCGAAGGCCGCAAGGTCGGCGACGAAGAGATCTACGCCGCCAAGCCCGATTGGAGCGCGTCCTCCAACGTCCAGGGCTGAGCCCCTCCCACCCCTAATCCCACGGCACACCCATGGCAGGCGGAGGCGGAGGCGGAGAAGGCGAACCGGAGTTCCAGGTCGCGCCGATGATCGACGTGCTCCTGGTGCTGCTGATCTTCTTCATGTCGATCACCTCCTCCCAGGTGCTCAAGGTCGACAAGAACATCTCGCTCCCGGTCGCCTCCAACGGCGTCAAGCGCGACGACAAGGCCGCGGCCGGCCTGATCAACATCTCGTGGGACAAGACCACGGGCCAGGCGAAGTACAAGCTCGACGACCGCGAGCTCGACCCGAACGACAAGGAGGGCATCGCCAAGGAGCTCGCCGACCGCAAGGGCTCCAACGAGAAGTACCGCCTGCTGGTCCGCGCCGACAAGGAGTGCCACGCCAAGTACGTCTCCAAGGCCCTCGAATGGGGCGCCGAGGCGGGCATCGACAACATCGCCTTCTCGGGCCTCAACCACGAAGAATAAGCCATGAAGCAGAAAGAACAGCCGGCCGACGCCGCCCCGGGCTTCCAGATCGCGCCGATGATCGACGTGGTCTTCGTGATCATGCTCTTCTTCATGGTCATGGCCGGCGCCGTCAAGGTGGAGCATGAGCTCAAGACCACCCTGCCCGGCAACGCCGAGACCGCCAAGGAGACCGAACTCCCCGACGAGGTCACCATCGGCGTCAGCGAGACCGGCGAAGTCACCCTCAACGAAGACCCGGTCGGCCCGCCCGGCGACAAGCTCCTCGAGAACCTCTACAACCAGATGAAGCTGATGGGCCAGGCCGCCGAGCAGTCCAAGACCAAGCTCCTCATCACGGTGCAGGCCGAAGAGAACGCCCGCTACGAGCGCGTCATCAACGTCCTCGATATCCTGGCCAAGGCGAACATCACGAACGTGACGTTCGCGGTGTCCGACACCGAATAAGCCGGCCGGACAGCCGCCGAAGACCGCCGCCGCAAGGCGGCTTTTTCGTGCCCGGACTCAGCGGCCGAAGCCGGCCTCGGATTCGAGGACCTGGCGGACGGCCGCGAAGTCGTTGCCGATCCGGAGCGGCGCCGGCGCCGGCAGCTCGCCCGGGAAACGGGAGGCATGGGCGTCGCCGAAGGCCTGCTCCAGGACGTCGGGGAACTTGGCGGGGTGCGCGGTGCCGAAGACGATGACGTCGTCGAGCTTGGCGCCGTCCCGGGCCAGGAGGTCCTCCGCGGCCTTCCAGCCGACGGCGGAGTGCGGACAGAGGACGTAGCCGCTGGCGTCGCGGACGCGACGCATGGCGTCAAGCGTGGCCCGGTCGTCCACGGTGACGGCCTCCACGGCGGGACCGCCCTCGCGCCAGGCGAGCAGGCGGCTGAGGTTGTTCGGGTCGCCGATGTCCATGGCGTTGGACGCCGTGGGCACGGCGCGCCGCGGACGGTACTCGCCGGTGGCGAAGAGGTCGGGCAACGGGGAGTTGGTGTTCGTCGCGGCGACGAGCGCGGCGACGTCCAGGCCCATGCGGCGGGCGAGCTGCACGGCGCCGACGTTGCCGAGGTTGCCGGAAGGCACCACGATGCCCATGCGCCGGCCGGGAGCCAGCAGGCGCTTGGCATGGAAGGCGAACGGGACCTGCGCGATCAGGCGCACCGGGTTGATGGAATTGGCGGTCAGCAACGGGCGGCGCCGGCGCAGGGACTCGTCGGCCAGCGCGCGCTTCACCATCGCCTGGCAGTCGTCGAACGTGCCGTCGACGGAAAGGGCGACCACGCCGGGGCGGGGACGCGCGATCTGGGATTCCTGCACGCCGCTGACGCCGACGCGGGGATAGAGGACCACGGCGCGCACGCCGGGGACGCCGGCGCAGGCTTCGGTCACGGCGGCGCCGGTGTCGCCGGAGGTCGCGGCGAGGACGGTCAGCTGCGGGAACTCATCGCCGAGGACGCGCGCGGTGACGCGCACGAGCGTGCGGACGGCGAAGTCCTTGAAGGCGGCGGAAGGCCCCTGGAAGAGTTCGAGGACGGCGATGCGTTCGGCCGGGGTGCCCTTGAGCTTCTCCGGGCGCACGAGCGGCACCGGGAAATTGAAGGCTTCCTGGCAGAGCTCGCGCAGCGCCGCCGGCCCGAGCACCTCGCCGAAATACGGGGCCACGACGGCCTCGGCGAGGTCGGCGTAGGAGGCGTCGCGGTGACGCTCCACGAAGTCGGAGGCGATCTGCGGGATCCGCGTCGGCACCCAGAGGCCGCCCTTGGCCGGCATGGCCGAAAGCAGCACGTCGCGGAGGGAACCGCGGCAGGACGCGTCGGCGGTGGAGACGAATTCCAGCTTAGGACTCGGAGAGGACATGGACACCCTTGGGATTGATGCGCGAGACGTAAGGCGTGGCCTTGATCGGCACCGAGGAGAACACGGCGGCGACGGCGGCGGCGACCTTCCGGGCGGTCTCCTCGCCTTCGCAGAGCGCGAACACGCTGGGGCCGGCGCCGGAGATCGAGAAACCGAGCGCGCCGGCGGCCATGGCGGCGGCCTTGGCGCGATAGAATTCGGGGATCAGGCGATGGCGATGGGGCTCGGCGATGAGGTCGTGGAGCGAACGGCCGATGAGCGCGTAGTCGCTCTTGAAGAAGCCGCACAGCAGGCCGCCGAGGTTGCCGCTCTGCTGCGTCGAGGTCTCGAGCTGGACCTGGCGCGGCATGATCTCGCGGGCGACCTTGGTCAGCACGACGATGTCCGGGTGCACGACCGCGGCCCAGAGACGCTCGGGGATCGTCACGTCCATGACGTCGAGCTCGGCGTTGGAGCGGATGAGGGTGATGCCGCCGAGGAGGCACGGGCCGACGTTGTCGGCATGCCAGGCGCCGTCGGCCGCGGCTTCGCCGGCGACCACGAAAGGCAGGAGCTGACGACGCGTCAGCGGCTCGCCGAGCAGGCGGTTGACCACGAAGGCGCCGCCGACCGCGCTCGCGGCGCTGGAGCCGAGGCCGCTGCCGAAGGGCATCTTCTTGTGGATCTCCATCTCGATGCCGACGTCGCTCTTGCCGAGGTGGCGGAGGAGCGCGTGGGCGGAGACGCCGGCGGTGTTCTTCTTGGAGTCGAGCGGCAGGCGGCCGTCGTCGCCGGTGATCCTGGTGATGCGCAGTCCGGGGGTCGGCGAGAAGCGGGCCACGATCTCGTCGCCGGGGGCGTCGATGCAGAAGCCAAGGACGTCGAAACCGCAGGCCACGTTGGCCACGGTGGCAGGCGAAAAGATACGGACTTCTTTGAGCGGCTGAGCGGACATAAGGCCCCCTTTGACAGGGTTGGGCAGACCTTTCGGGTTGCCTCCCCTTCGGTCAACGGTGAACATGACGGATACCAGTCCTTTGATGTCCAACCGCATCCACCAGCACGGTTTCGTGACCGTGGCGGCCGCCTCGCCGGCCCTCCGTCTGGGGGACCCTGCGGCCAACGCCGCCCTGATTATCCAAGCCCTGGAAAAAGCGGCCCAAGAGGGGGTGGAAATCGTGGTCCTGCCTGAACTCTGCCTTACCGGCTACAGCTGCGGCGACCTCTTCGGCCAGCGGACCCTCCTCAACGGCGCCCTGAAGGCCCTAGGACACGTCGGCGAGGCCACCGCGAAGCTGGGCCTGACCGCCCTCGTCGGCGCCCCCCTGGAGGTCAACGGACGCCTCTTCAACGTGGCCGTGGTGCTCTCCCGCGGCAAGGTCCTCGGGGTCGTCCCGAAGACCCACCTGCCCAACACCGGGGAATTCTACGAGCAGCGCTGGTTCGCCTCCGCCCGGGTCGCCCCGGTCGCCGAGATCGAACTCCTCGGCCAGAAGGTCCCGTTCGGCACCGACCTGCTCTTCCAGGCGACCGACATGCCGGACTGCGTGCTCGGCGTCGAGATCTGCGAAGACCTCTGGGCCGTCGAGCCCCCCAGCGGCGCCCAGGCCCTCGCCGGCGCCACCCTGCTCTGCAACCTTTCGGCCAGCGACGAGCTCCTGACCAAGGCCGCCTACCGGCGCGACCTGGTGAAGTCGCAGTCCGCCCGCTGCCTCGCGGCGTACGTCTACGCCGCCGCCGGCGCCGGCGAATCGAGCACAGACATCGTCTACAGCGGCCACGGCCTGATCGCCGAGAACGGCGTCGTCCTCGGCGAATCCGAACGCTTCCGCTTCGACCTGGCCCTGATCGTCTCGCAGATCGACCTCGACCGCCTCGCGGCCGAACGTCGTCGCAACAGCACCTTCTTCGGCGCGCCCGTCGCCGTCCGCCCGCGCATGGTCGGCTTCACCCTCGGCGTCCCGGCCGGCCAGACGCCGAAGCTGCGCCGGCGGTTCAGCCAGCACCCGTTCGTCCCGGCGGACCCGCACCGTCGAGACGAGAACTGCCAGGAGATCTTCGCCATCCAGTCCACCGGCCTCGCCCGCCGGCTCCGCCACACGGGCCAGAAACACGTCGTCATCGGCGTCTCCGGCGGCCTGGATTCGACCCTCGCCCTGCTCGTCACGCTCGAGGCCTTCCACCGCCTCGGCCTCGACCGCAAGGGCATCATCGGGCTCACCATGCCGGGCCCCGGCACGTCGGCCCGTACGCGGGTCAACGCCATGCGCCTCATGGAGGCGCTCGGCATCACCGCCCGGGAGATCCCGATCGGCGAGGCGGTCGAACGCCACCTGCGCGACATCCAGCACCCCGCCGGCAAGCACGACGTCACCTTCGAGAACGCCCAGGCCCGCGAGCGCACGCAGATCCTGATGGACGTCGCCAACCAGAGCCACGGCTTCGTCGTCGGCACGGGCGACCTCTCCGAAGCCGCGCTCGGCTGGTGCACGTTCAACGCCGACCACATGTCGATGTACCACGTGAACATCGGCGTGCCGAAGACCTTGGTGAAGCACCTCGTCGCCTGGGCCGCCCACGCCCGCCACGTCGGCACCGAACGCGCCATCCTCGAGGACATCGTGGCCACCCCGGTCAGCCCGGAGCTGCTCCCGCCCGGCGCCGACGGGGAGATCGCCCAGCAGACGGAGATGCTGGTCGGCCCCTACGAGCTCCACGACTTCTTCCTGTATCACGTCATCCGCAACGGCTTCCGCCCTTCGAAGGTCCTCTGGATCGCCGAGCACGCGTTCGCCGGCAAATACGACCAGACGGAGATCCGCCACTGGCTGCGCACCTTCCTGAACCGCTTCTTCAGCCAGCAGTTCAAGCGCTCCGTGATGCCCGACGGGCCCAAGGTGGGCTCGCTGGCCCTGTCCCCCCGCGGCGACTGGCGCATGCCTTCCGACGCCGAGGCGACGGCGTGGCTTGCCGAACTGGGCTAACCCTGCTTGATGGGAGGCGTGAGCCTTCCCGCCCAGACGCATCCCGCCGCCACCCAGGCCCTCCTGGCGAAGCTGGGTCCGGATGTCGTCCGGACCGACGAGGCGGCCTGCTTCGCGGCGTCCTTCGACAACCTGCGGCTGTCCTTCATGCCCGAGGCGGTCGTCCGCCCGGCCACGGAGGACGACATCGGCGTCACGCTGCGGCTCGCCAACGCGCATCGTGTGCCCGTGACGGTCCGCGGCCGCGGCACCGGCACGACCGGCGCCTGCGCCCCCGTCCAAGGCGGCTGGGTCATCCACCTGGACCACTGGGACAAGATCGAGGTCGATCCGGTCTCGGCGATGGCGACCGTCCAGCCCGGGGCGATCACCGCGCACATCAACGACCTCGCCGCGCCGCACGGCCTCTTCTTCCCGCCCGACCCGTCGTCGGTGAAGCACTGCAGCATCGGCGGCAACCTCGCCACCAACGCGGGCGGCCTGCGCGCGGCCAAGTACGGCGTGGTCCGCGACCACGTCTACGCCCTCGAGGGCTTCCTGCCCACCGGCGAGAAGGTCCGCTGGGGCGCCCCGCTCCGGAAGTTCGTCAGCGGCCTCAACCTGCGCGACCTGTGGATCGGCTCCGAAGGCACGCTCGGCGTGATCACGCAGGCGACGCTGAAGCTCTCCGCCCTGCCCGCCGCCCGCCGCACCTTCCTCCTGGCCTTCCGCACGGACGAAGCCGCGCTCGAGGCCGCCATCGAGCTCATCTCCCGGCGCGTGAATCCGTCGGTGCTCGAATTCCTCGACGTCCAGACGGTCGCCGCGACCGAGAAGCGCCGCGGGAAGCGCGTCTTCAGCGACGCCGAACTGGGCGGCTCCGCCGAGACGCACGCGGCCCTGCTCGTCGAGCTCGACGGACACCCCGCCGCGCTCGCCGACGATGCGGCCCAGGTCGTCGCCTGGGCGAGACGTCACGCGGTCGCCTTCCGCGCGCCCGAAGACCCCGCCGAAGCCGAAGCCCTCTGGGAGCTCCGCCGCACCTGCTCCCAGGCGATGTTCGCCCTGGGCGACGCCAAGCTGAACGAAGACGTGGTGGTGCCGATCCGCAGTTACGTCGCCCTGCTCCGCTTCACCCGCGAGGTCCGCGACCGCATCGGCCTGGCGACCCCGACCTTCGGCCACGCCGCCGACGGCAACTTCCACGTGCACATCATGTACGACCGGTTCGATCCGGAGCACTGCCGGAAGGCCGAGCAGGCCATCCGCGAGGTCATGGAGAAGGTCGTCGAACTCGGCGGCGCCATCACGGGCGAGCACGGCATCGGCCTGGCGAAGTCCCCTTTCCTCTCGCTGCAGCACACGCCGGAGGAGATCGCCGCCATGCGCGCCGTCAAACAGGCCCTCGACCCGAACGGCATCCTCGCGCCGGGCCAGATGTTCGAACCCTTCAACGTCTGGGAGCATCGCCCGATCAAGGTCACGCTGCCCTGGGACAAGCATTGAACCATGCCCCGCACCGTCGCCGTCTTCGACTGGGACGGAGTCGTCATCGACTCCTCCGTCGCCCATGAACGCTCCTGGGAAGCCCTCGCCAAGGAGGAGAATCTCCCGTTGCCGGCCGACCACTTCAAGCGCGGCTTCGGCAAGCGAAACGAGCTGATCATCCCGGACATCCTGAACTGGACGCGTGACCCCGCCGAGGTGAGGCGCCTTTCGAACCGCAAGGAAGCCCTCTACCGCGACATCGCCCGCACCGGCCACGTCCGCCTGCTCCCCGGCGTCCGCGAGCTCTGCGGCGCGCTCAACGACCTCGGCATCCCCTGCGTGATCGGCACGTCGACGCATAAGGAGAACCTCGCCCTCTCGTTCGAACTCTTCGGCATCGGCCATTTCTTCGCCGGCGCGGTCGCCAGCGAGGACGTCACGAAGGGCAAGCCCGACCCGGAAGTCTTCCTGAAGGCCTGCGCCCTCGGCGGCGGCGACCCGGCGACGTCCTTTGTCTTCGAGGATTCCTTCTCGGGCCTGCAGGCCGGCCTGGCCGGCGGCTTCATCACGATCGCGCTCGCGACGACCAACACCCGCGAACAGCTGGCGCCCGTCGGCGCCCACCGCATCGTGCAGGACCTCTCCGAAGTCGACCCGCGGTGGCTCGCCCGCGGGCGCCTGGGCTGAGATGGAATTCCGCCTCAAATCCGACTACCGCCCGATGGGCGACCAGCCGGCCGCGATCGCCGCGCTCGACGCCTCCCTCCGCGCGGGTAACGGCCGCCAGACGCTCCTCGGCGTGACGGGCTCGGGCAAGACGTTCACGATGGCGAACCTGATCGCGCAGCAGCAGCGCCCCGCGCTCATCATCTCGCACAACAAGACGCTGGCCGCCCAGCTGTACTCGGAATTCAAGAACTTCTTCCCCGAGAACGCGGTCGAATATTTCGTCAGCTACTACGACTACTACCAGCCCGAGGCCTACGTGCCGGCGACGGACACCTTCATCGAGAAGGACTCGGCCATCAACGAGGACATCGAACGCCTGCGCATCAGCGCCAGCAGCGCCCTGCTCTCCCGCCGCGACGTCGTGGTGATCGCCTCGGTCTCCTGCATCTATGGCCTCGGCTCGCCCGAGGACTTCCTGGCCGCGATGATCGCGCTAAAGGCGGGGATGACCCTCCGCCGCGACGAGCTGCTGGCCAAGCTCGTGGCCAACCAGTACGTGCGCAACGACGCCATCCTCGAGCGCTGCAACTTCCGCGCGCGCGGGGAGACGATCGACGTCTGGCCGGCCTACATGGAATCGGCCGTCCGCCTGGAATTCTGGGGCGACACGCTCGAGGCCATCCGCGAGCTCGACCCGGTGAGCGTCAAACCGGGCAAGCAGCTCCAGAAGTTCGACCTCTACCCGGCCAACCAGTACGTGATGGCCCCCGGCCGCGTGAAGGCCGCCGGCGACGCCATCCGCGCCGAGCTAGAGGAACGCGTGGCTTATTTCGAGAAGCAGAACCGCCTCGTGGAGGCCCAGCGCATCCGCCTGCGCGTCGAGCATGACCTCGAGATGCTCCGCGAGACGGGCTTCTGCCCGGGCATCGAGAACTACTCGATGCACATGTCCGGCCGCCGCCCTGGCGAGCGCCCGCACTGCCTCCTGGACTTCTTCCCGAAGGACAAGCTGGTCTTCATCGACGAGAGCCACGTCTCGGTCTCGCAGATCGGCGGAATGTACCACGGCGACCGCGCCCGCAAGGAACGCCTCGTCGAATTCGGCTTCCGCCTGCCCTCCGCCCTCGAGAACCGTCCGCTGCGTCCGGAGGAGTTCGACGCGCTCGTCGATCAGGCGGTCTACGTCTCCGCCACGCCGGCGCCCCACGAATACAAGGTCTCGTCGGTCATCGCCGAACAGGTCATCCGCCCGACCGGCCTGCTCGACCCGGTCATGGAAGTCCGCCCCATCGCCGGCCAGGTCGAGGACATCATCGGCGAAGCCAAGGCTTCCGCCGCCCGCGGTCACCGCACGCTCGTCACGACCCTCACGAAGCGGATGTCCGAGGACCTCGCGAACTTCATGCGGGAGAGCGGCCTGAAGGTCGAATACCTCCACTCCGACATCGACGCCATCGAGCGCGTCGAGATCCTCCGCCGCCTGCGCGCGGGCCACTTCGACGTCCTCGTGGGCGTCAACCTGCTCCGCGAAGGCCTCGACCTCCCCGAAGTCGCCCTCGTCGGCATCCTCGACGCCGACAAGGAAGGCTTCCTCCGCAGCGAGACGAGCCTCATCCAGACCGCCGGCCGCGCCGCGCGTCACCTCGAAGGCAAGGTCCTGCTCTACGCCGACGTGATGACGAAGTCGCTCACGCGCGCCCTGACGATCTGCGGCGACCGCCGCAAGCGCCAGGAGGCCTACAACACGAAGCACGGCATCACGCCCAAGAGCACGCAGCGCAGGATCGAGGAGAGCCTGGTCGAGCTGGAGGCCGACGCGGCGCTGGCGGTGGCCGAAGGCACCGACGACCGGGACATCGCGCGCGTGCTGGCCGACATGGAAGCCGAGATGCTCGCGGCGGCGGACGAACTGCAGTTCGAACGCGCGGCCACCCTGCGCGACCAGATCGAGGCGCTGCGGACAGGCAAGCCGGCCGCGCCCAAGCGCCCCAAGGGCCGCCGCTGATCAGCCGAAACGGCGGGTCAGGTCCGCGTCCGTCCACTCGACGTACGTCCGCCGGCCCCGCGGGCACGTGCCCGGCTGGGCGGTGCGGAACAAGGCCTGTACGAGCTCCATCAGTTCGGCGTCCGACAGGCTGTCGCCCTTGCGACGGGCCTTGTTGACGGCGAGCTTGGCCAGGGCGTCGTAGGCCAGCGAGGGCCGGCCGAAATCGCCCTCGCGGCGGGCCATCTCGGCCAGGAGGTCGCGCACGAAGGCCAGGGCCTGCTCCGGCTCGAGCCACGCGGGCAGCGCCTGGATCCGCCAGAAGTTCCGGCCGTATTCCTCGAAGTCGAAGCCGGCGGAGGCCAGCAGCGGCAGGCGCTCCTTGAGCACCGCGGCGGGCAACGGCTCGAGCTCGATGCTCAGCGGGACCAGGAGCGGCTGGCTGACGGGCTTCTGCGCGGTGAATTGCGCGAGGATGGATTCGTAAAGCACGCGCTGGTGCGCGGCGCCGAGATCGAGCACGGCCAGTCCGGCCGGAGTCTCGAAGACGGCGCGCTCTTCGCGCAGGCGCGAGAGCAGGCGCCAGCCGAGGCGGACGGCGGGCGCATGGGCCGGCGAGACCGGGGCGGGCGCGGACGGCGGCACGTAGGCCGGCGGCGCGGAACCGACGGAGACCGGCGCGCTGACGCTCGGGGCGTCGACGGCCATAGGCGCGGCGGGCATGACGGCCGGGACGGTCTCGGCGGGCAGACCTTCGTCGCCCCGGGCGCGCAGGACCGCGAGGACGGACTCGATGAGGAAATTGCGGACCTTGGCCTCGTCGCGGAAACGCACCTCGCGCTTGGAGGGGTGGACGTTCACGTCGACCCACGCCGGATCCATCTCGAGGAAGACGAACGCCAGCGGGTAGCGGCCCTTCGGGATCAGCGTATGGTAGCTCTCGGTGAGCGCGAAGGCCATCGTGCGGCTGTCGACCGGCCGGCCGTTGACCACCGTGACGAGGTCCTGGCGGGTGCCGCGGCTGACGCCCGGCTTGCCCAGCAGCCCGCTGAGACGCATGCCCGGGCGCTCGAAGACCGGCATCAGCGTGACCTCTTCGGCCACCTGCCGGCCCCAGATCTCACGGACGCGGTCCAGCAATGGCGCGTCGCCCGGCGAACGGAAGATCTCCCGGCCGTCTTCGCGGAGCAGGAAACCCACCTCCGGATGGGCGACCGCGTAAAGACGGACGAGGCGCACGATGTGCGCGGCCTCGGTCTCGTCGGACTTCAGGAACTTGAGCCGGGCCGGGACGGGATGGAAAAGGTTGGCGACCTCGATGCGCGTGCCCGGGGCCATCCCGTGTTCGCGCCGATGGATGAGCTTGCCGCCGTTGACCGCGATCTCCGTGCCCGCGGGGGCCGCGGCCGGACGCGTCTGCAGCGTGAAGCGCGCCACGCTGGCGATGGAAGGGAGCGCCTCGCCGCGGAAGCCGAAGGTCGCGATGCGATCGAGGTCGGCGGCCAGCCGGATCTTGCTGGTCGCGTGGCGCTCGAGGCTCAGCAGGGCTTCGTCGCCCGTCATGCCCTTGCCGTCGTCCTCGACGATCATGCGGGCCTTGCCCCCGCGGGAGAAGTCGACCGTCACGCGGCGGGCGCCGGCGTCGAGGGAGTTCTCGAGCAGCTCCTTGATGACCGCGGCCGGGCGCTCCACCACCTCGCCGGCGGCGATCTGGTTGGCCACGGTCGGCTCAAGGATACGGATGGTCGACATGGTCAGGCAGGCCCGGCGACGGACCGTCCGGAGGGACGGCCAAGGACGCGGCTGGGGCGGACGGAAGGCACCCGGAGACCTTTGACCCTGACCCCCTCCCCTGCAAGACGAACGGCTCGGAAACGGTCTTTGTTGCACCCGGCCGGCGGATGCCAACCTTGCTGGCGTGTCGAACCGCCTGGCCCAAGAAAGCTCGCTCTACCTCCGCCAGCACGAGGCCAACCCCGTGCACTGGTGGCCCTGGTGCGCCGAGGCCTTCGCGGAGGCCAAGGCCAAGGACAAGCCCGTCCTGGTGTCCGTCGGCTACTCTTCCTGCCACTGGTGCCACGTCATGGCCCGAGAGTCCTTCGAACAGCCCTGGGTCGCCGACCTGATGAACCAGCATTTCGTCTGCATCAAGGTCGACCGCGAGGAACGCCCCGAGGTCGACAAGCTGATGATGGACGCCGTGCAGATGATCCAAGGCCACGGCGGCTGGCCGCTCAACTGCTTCTGCCTCCCGGACGGCCGGCCGTTCTTCGGCGGCACGTATTTCCCGCCCGAGGACCGCGGCCACGGCCAGGTCCCTTGGCCGCAGCTGCTGATGCGCGTCGCGGACTTCTACCATCGCAACAAGTCCGAACTCGCCGCGAACGCCGACGCCATCGCGCAGAACCTGACCCACCTCACCCGGGCGCCCGACGCGGACGGCACCGCGCCGACGCCGGAAGACCTCGTCGCCGCCGCCCGTCGCATCTGCGAGCAGCATGACGACACCTTCGGCGGCTTCGGCGGCGCGCCGAAATTCCCCGCCCCGCACACGCTCAACCTCCTGCTCGGCCTGCGCGGCGCCGCCGCGGTCGAAGCCGACCGCGCCCTCGCCACGCGCGTCGACGCCGTCCTGACCGTCACCCTCGGCGCCATGGCGCGCGGCGGCCTCTTCGACCAGTTCGGCGGTGGCTTCCATCGCTACTGCGTCGACCGCGACTGGACGGTGCCGCACTTCGAGAAGATGCTCTACGACAACGCCCAGCTGCTCGGCACCTACGCCGAGGCCTGGGCCCGTTACCGCGACCCGCTCTACGTCGACATCTGCGAAGAGACGGTCGACTGGCTCCTCCGCGAGATGCGCACGGCCAACGGACTGTTCGCGGCCTCGCTGGACGCGGACACGGATCACCACGAAGGCACGACGTACGTCTGGACGGCCCCGGAAGTGGCCGCCGCCCTCGGCGACGAAGCCTTCGCGTTCGCGCAGGCCTACGGCCTTTCGGACCAGGGCAACTTCGAAGGCAAGAACATCCCCAAGCTCAGAGGCGACCACGCGGCGCGCCGACGCTTCGCCGGCGCCCGCGCCAAGCTCCGCGCGCTCCGCGACCGCCGCCCGCAGCCCGCCCGCGACGACAAGAACCTGCTCAGCTGGAACGCCCTGCTCGTCGGCAACCTCGCCAAGGCAGGCTGGATCCTCGGCCGGCGGGACTGGATCGAACTCGCCCTCGAGACCGAGGCGAACCTCTGGGCGCGCTTCGCCCGCGAGGGCGGCGCCCGCCTCCGGTCGGTCGCGCACGGCGACAAGACGACCCTCGACGGCAACCTGAGCGACTTCGCCACGGGCGACGAAGCCGAGCTGAGCCTCGCCGCCTACGCCCCTTGGGCGCGCCCGGGCGCCGCGCACCCTTACGCCACGCGCGCCGAACGCCTCCTATCCGCCACCGTGGAGCGCTTCGGCGACCCGCACGCGATCGGCGCCTTCGTCGTGCCGGCCGACCGCGAGGACCTCTCCGTCCGCCAGAAGGACTGGTTCGATAACGCCGTCCCCGCCGGCAACTCCTCCCTGCTCCACGGTTTCGGCCAGTTGCAGATGCTGTCGGCCGACCCCCGCTGGGCCCGGGAGTTCGCGGAGCTGACCAAGGCCTACGGCGGCCTCTGCAAGAACGTCCCGAACGGCGTCGCCCACGCCTTGGACGGCATCGCGCGCTTCGCGCTCGGTCACGCGACCGTTAAGGCCCCAGGCGGCTGGGACGACCTGCGGGCCGCGCTCAACGGCGACGCCGGGACCGCGCCGCACGCCCGCCCCTACCGGCCCGTCTTCCTGCTCCCGTCGCCCGGAGAGGCTGGTTTCGCCGTCTGCGTAGCCCAGACCTGCCTCGCGCCCGTCCGGACCGCCCAGGAGGCCGCCGCGAGCCTCTGACGGGTAATCCGCTCTTGCCCGCCCCGAAGGGGAGCGGGAACATCCCCGCAGGCATGTCAGCCGACCCCCATTACGTCTACGGCCAAGGGCAGAGCTCGCGCTCGAGCCACCCCATCCTGCTGGGCACGGTGACGGTCGAGGTCATCGGCTACAAGGAACGCCGCTACCGACCGAACTGGCGGCGGATCGGCCTGCTGACCCCGTTCGCCCTGCTGCTCCTCTGGGTCGCGCTGTCGGAGGCGAACTACTTCAAGGAACGGTTCATGAACGGCATCCCGTCGACGCGCCGGGCCGACATGTACCTCTACCTGCCGGACACCGTGGGCAACTCCGCCGCGAACCTCTTCCTGAACAAAGAAAACATCCGTCTCCGCGAGCGGGCGAAGCTGCTGTCGGCGAAGGATTCCTACGGAAGGTCGGCGCACCTCTACCGCAAGGGCGAATACTACGTGAGCGTCGCGAAGGAGGCCCTCGCCCGGCAGGATTACGCCGAGTTCGCCCGCTACATCGGCACCGGCGCGCAGCTCAGTCCGGCGAACCTCGAGGCCCAGCGCCTGTGCGCCGACCTCTTCTTCGTGTTCCAGCGTCCGCTGGACGCCTACCAGCTGCTCGAGGAGTCGCTCGTCTTCGCCAAGCAGGACCGCGAATACTTCCGCTACTACGTCCAGCGGTGCTTCATGCTGGACCAGGACGCCCGCCTCATCGCCACGGCGACGAAGCATCTGGCGGACCCGGCGGTCGCCGAGGACATCCGCGCGGACCTCCGCCTGGCCGCCGCGCAGGCCCACTTCCTCCGAGGGGACTTCGCCGATACGGCGCGGCTGATCAAGGAGCACCGGCTGGACCAGACCGCCGACGGCTACCTGCTCAACTGCCAGCTGCTCTGGGAAAGCGGCGACCGCGAGGGCGCGCTCGCCGAACTCGACGCGGCGCTGGCCGTCTTCCCCGCCGGCGTCCGCCTGCTCGAGATGAAGGCGCGCTGGCTGAAGGAGAGCGGCGAGCTCCGCCGGGCCCAGGACACCCTTGATCTGCTGAGCATCAGCCAGCCCGGCCGGCCCGGCCCGCTCATCCAGTCGCTCTACCTCCTGCCCGGTGAAGCCGACCGGCCCCGGCGGGCGGCCTTGGTCGAGAAGATCATCGCGACCTACGGCAACCAGGAGCAGCCGATGCTCGACCTCGCGCGGTTCGGCAACGACACCGCGGACGTCGCGCTCACGGCCCGGCTGGCCAAGCTGGCGCTCGAGCGTAAGTTCGGCAACCGCGTCCGCTTCGACCTCGTGCACGTGGAATGCCTGCTCAATGCCGGCCGCGCCCGCGAGACCATCCTACTCGTTGACGCGCTGTACAAGCAGGCCGAGCGCGACCAATGGGTGGCCGAGACACGCATCGCGTTCGACGCCCTCCGGACCATCGCCTACTTCGCCGACGGGCAGACGGAGATCGGCTCCATCAACCTGCAGAAGCTGATGCAGCACCGGAAGGTGCCGCCGCAGGTGCTGGTCGCCGCCAGCCGCAAGCTGATCACGGCGAAACGTTACGACGAGGCCAACGACGTGCTCATCCAGGCCCACCTGCAGAACGAGACCAACCAGGCGATCCTGATGCAGATCGTGCAGCTCAAGCTCGACCACCCGCGCATCGCCGCCGACCTCGAGACCTACCTGCGCCGGCTGATGCTCAACCGTCGTCCATCGCCGGAAGTCCTCCGGGCCGCCTTGCGCCGGCTCGGTTCGGACACCTACCTCTTCTCGAGCGACCGCGAGACGCTGCTGCGCGACGTCGAGGCGAAGCTCAGGTAGCCGCCCCTTCGGAGGAAGCCGGATTGGCCGCAGGCTCCGGGCGTTCGGTGACCTCGAAGTAGGTCACGGACCCGAGCTTGGTGCCGTCCGGCAGCCAGAGCCCGCGGCTGCAGCCGCGGTTGACGAACTCCTCGGCCTCCGCCGGGGACAGGACCGCCCCGACCATGGCGAGCCCTTCGGCTTCGAGGGCGGAAGTCGCGATCGCGCGCACCGGTCCGGCGAGCGTGACGGCCTGGCCGGTACGCGGATCGACGAGATTATTACGCGCGGGATCCGCGGTCTTGCTGGCCATCGCGAACCGGCAGAGTTTGAGCTCGGAACGGGGACCGACGCCGATGCGCCAGCCGGCGGATTCGCCGGGCGGATCGAGCGCGAGGGTGACGCTGCCGGAGGCCATGAGCAGGGCGCGATGGATGCCCCAGCTGCTCTCCAGCATGTCCGCCATGCGGTCGAGGGCGTAACCACGGACGATCGCACCGAAGTCGACGGCGCCGCCGAATTTGTCGCAGTGCAGCTCACAGCCCTCGAATCGGAAAGCACCTTCGCGGTAGGCGGACATGACCTGAGTCCAGGCGGCGTCGTCAGGATTGAAACCGAGGTCGCCGCGCTTCTGCCAATAACTGAACAGGGCGCCGGCGGTGGCGTCGAAGGCCTTGCCTGAGTCGGCGCTGACGTCCTTCGAGAAATTCCACAGCGCCTGGACATGCTCGGAGACGGCGACCATCGCGCCTTCGGGCATCTGGTTGATCGCGGTCACCGGACCGCTGTCATGACGGAGGTCGGTCTGGAAATCCAGGTCATCGAGCAGCTGGAACAGGCTCTCGGCCGCGTTGCGGGCGTAGACGCCGTCTTCCGCGGCGATGCGCACCCAGAAACGGGAGCCGAAGGCCTCGTGGGAGAAGTTGTGGATGATCGGGGTGTCTTCCATGGCTTACTTCTGGACAAGGAAACCGCTTTCGTAGCCTTTGGCAACCAGCACCCAATAACGGTCAATCTCATGGTCGGCCCGCAAAGACAAGGGCCCCAACGCCACATAGCCAGGCACGAAAGGCCGGCTGTCGTCATGCGCCGGAATGAGTCGAAGGGGCGCCTTGGCCGCCTGGGGGAAGTCGCCGTAACCGACGGGGTAACGCCGCAGGTAATAGGGCAGCGGCCAGTAGTGACCACCCTCCACCGCGACATAGAACTTGGGTCCGTAGGCCTTTGCCACCGCCTCGACGCTTTGATTGAAGAAACCCAGGCCTTCGGTCCGCGAATGGGAGGACAACGGCCCTTTGGCCATTCCGGTGACAACGATGAGTCCGAACGCCAGCGCGGCCATGCGCCCGGCGCCTCCGACGAGGAGATACGGCAAGGCAAGCGTCAGCGGCAGTGAGAAGACCGCCAGCAGGAGCCACGGCGTCTTGTAAGGCAAAGCCAGGTGGAAAAGGAAGACGAGGCCGGCGACCAGACAGGGCAGGTCGGCGGCGTGCCGGGTACGCCAGCCGGCGCGCGCGAGACCGGAGCGAGCCAGCGCGAAGACCGCCAGCCAGACGGCGGCCCAACCCCACGGCGCCAGGCTCTCGGCGTAGAGGGTGTCCTCGGATCGGCCGCTGGCGACGCCGAGCGAACGCGCCAACTGCACCCACCAGGTCTTCAGGCCCGGCGCATCGGTGAAGCCGACCGACTGAAACAACGCCCAGGAAGCGACCAGGCCGAAGCCGAAACGCAGCCAACGGCGGTCGGGCACGAATTGACGCAGGAGCACCAAGGCCAAAAGGAAGAAGACGAGGTAAGCCGCCGCGGTGACCTTGCAGGCCAAGGCGAAGCCGAACGCCGCGCCGGAGAGCAGCCACCAGCGGGAAGTCGGCGGCGATCCTTCGGCGCGCATCCACAGGGCGACGCCCCAGACGAAGCCCGTCACCAGCAGCATCTCCTGGACGTAGTAGTAGCCGAAAGGCGTGCAGCCGCCGGTGAGCACGATGAAGGCCGCCGTCACGTACCGCGGCCCTTTGTCGACGCCCGGCAGGATCAAGACCGACGCCGCCATGAGCCCGAGGAAGACCGAGACGACGCTGCGCAGGTAATCCTCGCTCATGTCCATCGGCGCCGTGCCCGTCGCCTTGGCGGAGATGAGCAGCGCCGTCGCCAGCGTCGGCCCATGGAACTTGTCCTGGTGCGTGCTGTAGGGAGTCCCCTCCGAGAGTTCCTTGGCCAAGGACCACTGGACGGCTTCGTCCGCGTGCAGGAGGCCGGGGGGCACGAAGGCGATCGCCGACCAGAACAGGGCGATGGTGACGACGAGGGCGAGGCCGAACCGCGAGACCGTGCCCGACTGGTTCGTCGCTTCCGCCATCAGACGCCGAAATGCTTCTGGAGCGCCGTCTTGACCTCGAGCGGCACGAGGGCGGCCGACATGGGGCCTTGGGCTTCGCGCCAGGCGTAGACGGTGGTCAGGGCGCCCTTCGCGACGGAGCGTTCTCCCACGGCGGCGGTGAAGCCCCAGACGAGCTTCTTGTCGCCGATCTCGATCGGCGTCAGCGCGACGGTCACGACGTCCTCACGGTAGATCGGGGAAAGGAAGTCACACTCCACGCGCACCCGGGGGAAGCCCGTGAGCTTGGCGCCCTCGGTCCGAAGGAAAGGTAGCTTGAGATGACGGAAGAGGGCCTCTTCGGTCGCCTCGACCCAGAAGAACACCGTCGAGAAATGCACGATGCCCGCGGCGTCGGTGTCGGAGAAATTCGCGCGGTAATCCGCCGTGAAAGGGGCCATGCGCCTATGCAAGCCGTCCGGCCCGCCGGCGCAACCGTCAAGGCGCTTTCCGGCCGCCTTTGCGGAGCCAGGACACCGAAGTCCAGGACCCGCCGGAGGCCGTCACGCAGGCGCGTAGGAAAGCCTGTGGCTCCTGTTGGACGCTGAAGAGGTACAGCCTCGGCCCACGGCCTTGCGCGCCCTTGCCGAAGGCCTCCAGCCATTCGCGCTGCCAGCGGGTCGGGGCTTTCGGCGGCCCTCCGAACTTATGATAGGAGCTGTCCGAGTAGACCATCTTCGGCTCACCCTTCTTCGTCTCGTAGAGGCGGACCCCGTCCTGGAAATCCGAGAATACCACCAAGGCGTCGTAGGGCTCGGCCAAGAGCCGATCCATCCACGCGCCCAGCGAACCCTTCTCGCAGGCCGTCCGGACCTTCGCCTGCACCAAGCGGCCGTTCGGCGTCAGGGTCTCGACGACGGTCTGCGTCGGCCCTTCGCGCAGGCGCGGCGCCGGACCTTGGAAACCGCGGCCGTGGACGACCTTGTCGCCCAGTCCGACCACGCGGGCCCCGTCGAAGCGGAAGACGTCGGCATCGGGAAACTGCTTCCGGATCTCGGCCTCGACGCGGGGGAGATAGCTGCGCATCGAGCCCGAGCAATCGAGATAGACCGCCACGCGTTGCGCCCGGATGAACGCGCCCATCACCGGACGGCCGACGAAGCCGGCGCGATGGCCCAAGCCTGCCCCGAGGCCAGCGCCACCGAAGCTTCCGCGACCTCGGCCGAAGCCGCCCTTCCCTTGCCCCGCGGTCAGCCCGGCCAGCCCCACCTCAGGGGTCATGGCCTTCATCGGCGGCAACGCCAAGGTCGCGGTCGCGGACTTAGAGACGAGACGCTTCGCAGGCACGGTGACCTTGGGCTTACGCTGCACAGGGTGGACGGAAGCCGGTGCGCCGGACCTGCCCCCGGCGACGGCATGGGCGACGAATTCCTTCGCCGCCGGCGGCCGGGTCGGCGTGCGCAGGACGACCCAGCAGGCCAGCACCACGAGCACGCCATGGAAGAGCAGCGACGAGGCCAGGCTGCGCCAGGCAGGAGAGCGCGGGCGCGCGGCCACGAAAGGATCCGCCGAAGACATCGCCCGCAGGTTAGCGGACGGGCGCCAGACTCAACGCCAGGGCCCGTCAACCATCCCCGAGGCGTCGCTCCGAGGAAATCCCCAGGGGCGAACCTCAGTGAGACCGGGCCACGGATCCACGAAAACGAACGCCCCTCGCCGGCCCGGAGGACGCGAGGGGCGGAAACCGACCGGATGAGGGTCAGCGGGCGGGCGCGCCGGAACGGTTGCTGCCCGCGCCGGAACCCGCCGGACGGAAACGCAGGACGCTGTTGGCGCCGGCGGCCGTGGCCGGGGCGGACATCTCGACCGTGTAGAAGCCGGGCGAGGTCTTGTTCGGGGCCACGGAGACGATCTTCGTGCCGGCCGGGAAACGGTTGTCCTGGATCAGCATGCCGGAACGGAGGTCGATCGAGCCGGAGACGTCCTCGATGGTCTTGGAGTCCTTGGCCAGGGTGCCGACGGCCTGGATGAGCGGGATGAAGGCGAAGACGGCGTTGAGGGAATCCTCGGTCAGCGGCGCGGAGATCGTCAGCTGCTTGTCGATGACGCGTTTCATGCGCTTCTTCTCGGGATCCTCGGGGTCGACGATGTTCTTGAAGGTCGGCATGGCCGTGAGGACGGCGCCGTCGGGGACACCGCGGCCGCTGACCGGCATGCCGACGTAGAGGTCGTCGTAATTGTGCAGGTCGTCGAGGGTGTTCGCGCCCTTCTTGCCGTTGCCGAACTTCACCATGATGGCGCTGCCTTCGGAAGCGGAGACGCAGCGCTGGAAGATCGTCCCGGGCTTGTTGCCGTAGGCGCGCGAGGTGCTGATCAGATAGAGGCGGGGACCCTTGTTCTCGCGGGCGCCGGCGAAGGCCTTCTCCCACTCGTCTTCCCACTTACGCTCTTCGGGGAAACGCTTGTCGCCGCCGTTGTTGCAGGTGATGCGGCCGCTGGCGAGGGCCGTGAGGGGCTTGCTGAGGGTGAAGCTGACGTTCTCCTTGATCTCGGTGACCGTCGTGCCGGGCGGGATGCCGGCCCCGAGGGCGACCATGCCGACGATGAGGCCGGAGGTGTCCTTGCACTGCACCACGTTCTGGCCGGAGCCGCCGCCGCTGGCGATGAGCGTCACCGAGCGGGCGAAACCGCCGCCTTGGTTGGTGCGGTCGGAGAAGACCACAGGCGGGTCGGGACGCATGCCCTTGTCGGGTTTGTAAGCGGGCACGTTGCCGATCGCCTTGGTGCGGATCTGGCGGACGCCGTCCTGGAAGTCGGAGAAGATGATGAGCGCGTCGTAGGTGCGGTCGTCCTTGAGGATGTCGACCCAGCCGCCGACGGAGCCGACCTTGAAGTTCTGGGCGTACTTCTTATAGATGGCCCGGCCCTGGGTGGTGAGCTTGTTGACGTTGGTCTCGGTCGGGACGAGTTCGCCCTTGGCGTTCTTCTTGGCGCCCGTGCCGGTGGGACGGTTGAGGTAAGGCGTGCCCTTGAACTTCTCGCCGCCGACGATCTCGTTGTCATGCACGTCGATGAAGACGCCGTTGCTGAGGAAGACGTCCGCGTCGGGGAACTTGTCGCGGATCTCGGCCTCGACGCGCTCGAGGTAGGGCAGCATGGAAGCCGAGGCGTCGAAGTAGACCGCGAGGCGCTGCGAGAAGATGTTCGCGCCCATGACCGGCTTCGCGACGAAGTTCTTGCCGCCGCCGGAGCCCATGCCGCGGCCGGTGCCGATGCCGCCGCCGGAGCCGCCGCCGAAGCCCTTGGAAGAGCCGCCGGCCATCGCGCCGGAGATCATCGAGGACGCCGAAGCGGAGTTCGGCATGTCCGGGAGGGCGATGGAGGCGGAGGCGCTCTTGGAAGTGATGCGCGTGGTCGTCTTGGCGAGCGACTTCACGTTCTTCGGCTTGATCTTGTGCTGGGTGTTCTTGACGCGCTCGCCGCCGGAGCCGCCGCCCGCGCCGGTGGCGAACTGGTTGGGATCCTTCTTGGCGTTGTCCGTGACGGTCGAGACGACGAAGGCGGCCGCGATGAAGACGAGCAGCGCGTGGAAGGCGATCGACACCGAGAGACCGCTGGCGCCGATCCGTTGCCAGAAGGATTTCTTGGCGCGCTTGGTGCCCAGGACCTCGTCGGTCTCGACCTCCTTGACGGGGGCCGGGGAGACTTCGCCGGGGGGAGGCGTAGGGGTTTCTTCGCTCATCGTTTAAAGGGGTGGTCAATCTTCCCCCCTGCCCCGCCTGCTTCAACCCTTTTTGGGCAGGGGCATGCCCGATAACTGGCACAAGAAATGGCTTGCGGGGCGGCCCGCCTGCCCTTCTCCTTCGCCTTCCACTGATTGCAGGGTGGAGCAGCCCGGTTAGCTCGTCAGGCTCATAACCTGAAGGTCGTAGGTTCAAATCCTACCCCTGCACCCAATTTCAAAGCCCTGAGGGGTAGTCACTTACGATCGTGACTAAAAAGATGCGGATTTCACTTGAACCGATCGGAATTAAATGCACGGTATCAGGTATTAAATTTGTCCTACGGGACAATGGGGTAAGTAAGATAAAGCAGTAAAAAACAGGCGGCTTGCATAGGGGTATGCAAGCCGCCTCCTTTTTCGGGGGTCACTCCCCTGCCCTGGACACGAAAAAGCCCGGCTCCTCGCGGGCCGGGCTTCGTCGTGGACGGGAGGGACGCTCAGCCGCCGCCGGTCATCTTCGTGATGAGCGCGATGAGCGGGAGGAACATCGCGAGCACGATGGTGCCGACCACCACCGCGAGGAAGACGATGAGGATCGGCTCGATGATCGAGGTCAGCGCGGTCACGGCGTTGTCGACCTCTTCGTCGTAGATGTCGGCGACGCGGTTGAGCATCTCCGGCAGCTGGCCGGTCTCTTCGCCGACCTGGATCATGGAGGTCACCATCTGCGGGAAGACGCCGGACTGCTCGAGCGGGATCGAGAGCGGCTCGCCGTCGCGCACGCGGTCATGCACGCGCTCGAGCGACTGGGCGATGACGACGTTGTCGAGCGTGTCGCGGGTGATCGTGATCGACTGCAGGATCGGGACGCCCGAGGCCATCAGCGTGCCGAAGGTGCGGGCGAAGCGGGAGACGGAGACGATCTGCACGAAGGCGCCGACCTTGGGGAGCCGGAAGATCATCTTGTCGAAGACCGCCTTGCCCTTGTCGGTAGCGAGCCACGACTTCAGGCCGAAGTAGAGGCCGAAGACCGCGATCGGGGTGGCCCACCAGAATTCCGTGAGGAACTTCGAGATGCCCACGACGAACTGCGTCAACGGCGGCATCGTGGTCTTCTGGCTGTCCAGGAGCTTCTGGAACGACGGGACGACCTTCACCATCAGGATGTACACGATGATGAGCGCGACGGACATGACGACTCCCGGGTACACCATCGCGGACTTGACCTTCTTCTGGATGCGCTCGGCCTTCTCGCGGAACTTCGCGAGACGGTCGAGGACCTTGTCGAGCACGCCGCCCGCCTCGCCCGCGCGCACCATGTTGACGAAGAGCTTGTCGAAGACCTTGGGGTGGGCCTGCAGGGCCTCGGAGAGGTTGTTGCCTTGGGAGACGCTCTCGGCGATGTTGGCGAGGACGGCCTTGAAGGCGGGGTTCCGCTCCTGCTTGGTGATGAGCTCCAGCGCGCGGAGGAGCGGCAGGCCGGCGATGATCAGCGTCGCCAGCTGGCGCGTCATGACGGTCACGTCGTTCTGCGTCACCTTCGAGCCGAAGGAGAAGCCGGCCTTGGCCGGGGCGGCGGCGGCCGCGGGCTTGGCGGCGGCCGAGTCGGCCACGAGCGTGGTGACCATCAGGCCTTTCGCCATGAGCTTCTGGCGGGCCTGCGCGTCGTCGGCGGCGTCGATCCGGCCGGTGGCCTGGGCCCCGTTGCGGTCGATGGCGGTGTACTTGTAGTCGGGCATGGGAGGTGCGGTGGGGTGTTGAAGTTCAGGTGTACTTGAGGACCTCCTCGATGGAGGTGTGGCCGTCGAAGATGCAGCGCAGGCCGTCCTCGCGGAGCGGACGCATGCCGGATTCGATGGCCTTCTGCTTGAGGACGAGGGTCGGGGCCTTCTGCGTGATGAGCGCGCGGAGCTGGTCGTTGATGGTCATCAGCTCGAAGAGGCCCTGGCGGCCCTTGTAGCCGGAGCGGTTGCAGTCCGGGCAGCCCTTGCCGTAGTAGAACTTCTTGTTGGCGATCTCGAGGGCGTCGACGTCGAGCATGTTGACGACGTCCTTGTCCGGCTCGTAGGGCGTCCGGCAGGTCTTGCAGATGCGGCGCAGGAGGCGCTGGGCGAGCACGCCTTCGAGCGAGGCCGAGATGAGGAACGGCTCCAGGCCCATGTCGATCAGTCGGGTGACGGCGCCGGGGGCGTCGTTGGTGTGGAGCGTCGAGAGCACGACGTGGCCGGTCAGCGAGGCCTGGACGGCGATCTGGGCGGTCTCGATGTCGCGGATCTCACCCACCATGATGGTGTCGGGGTCCTGACGGAGGAACGAACGCAGCGCCGCGGCGAACGTCAGGCCGACCTGGTGGTTGATCGGGACCTGCATGATGCCTTCGACCTCGTATTCGACGGGGTCCTCGGCGGTGAGGATCTTCACGTCCTCGGTGTTCACCTCCTTGAGGGCCGAGTAGAGGGTGGTCGTCTTGCCGGAACCGGTCGGGCCGGTGACGATGAAGATGCCGTTCGGCCGGCCCACCATGGAGCGGATGCCTTCCTTGATGTCGTCCTGCATCGAGAGCGCCTCGAGGCTCAGGTTGACGACGGTCTTGTCGAGGATTCGCAGCACGACGGACTCTCCGAACTGCGTCGGCAGGGTCGACACGCGGAGGTCGATCTGCCGGCCGCCGATGGTGGTCTTGATGCGGCCGTCCTGCGGGACGCGACGCTCGGCGATGTTGAGCGAGGAGAGCACCTTGACGCGGGCGATCACGGCAGAGGCGAGGTTCTTCGGCGGCGGCGCCATCTCGTAGAGCGAGCCGTCGATGCGCAGACGGATGCGGAACTCGGTCTCGAAGGGCTCGAAGTGGATGTCCGAGGCCTTGGCCTTGACGCCTTCCTGCAGCACGAGGTCGACGAAGCGGATGATCGGGGCCTGGTTGGCCTGCTTGGAGACGTCCTCGTCGGTGACGGCGACGGCGTCGACCTCGCCGAACTCCCCGAGGAGGTCCTCCATCGAGGAGGAGGTCGCCTCGCCGTAGACGCGGACGACGCCCGCTTCGACCTGGGCGGGGTCGGCGACGCCGAGCTCGATGTCCCGCTGGAGGATGAAGCCGAGCTCGTTGATGACGGAGGAATTGAAGGGGTCCTTGGCCAGGAGGGTCAGCTTGCCGGCCTCGTCGGCCACGGGCAGCACCACGTACTTGTGGGCCTGGGCGGGCTTGAGCAGCTTGACGAGCGCGTCGCCGGGGTCGGCGGGCACGGTCGAATAGAAGGGGGAGCCGAGATGGTCGGCGATGGCCTGCAGGAGCGCGGGTCGGTCGGCCAGGCCGGCGTCGACGAGGCTGTCGGCGAAGGACTTGCCCGTGGTCGAGGTGGACTCCCAGACTTCCTCGGCCTGGGCGGGCGTCACGAGGCCGGCCTCGAGGGCGATGTCACGGATCAGATCACTATGGTCGTCGAACATGGGGAAAAAGGGAAAGGGTCAGCGGGCGGCGGCGCCGCCGCGCATGCGCTCGCGCATGGCTTCGGGGTTGAGGCAGTAGCTGAAGACCTCCTCCTCGGTCACGAGGGCCTGGGAGAAGAGGGACAGCAGGTCGCTGTCGAGGGTGCGCATGCCGCGCGCGCCGCCGGTCTCGATGTCGGTGAGCAGCTGGAAGGTCTTGCCCTCGCGGATCTTGGCGGCGATCCCGTCGGTGCGGATCATGATCTCGAAGGCCGCGACGCGGCGGTCGTCCGTGGTGTGCAGCAGGCACTGCGAGATGACCGCGGTGAGCGAGGTCGAGAGCTGCGCGCGGATCTGGTCGCGCGCCGAGGCCGGGAAGGCGTCGATGATGCGGTCGATCGTCCGGGTGGCGCCGGAAGTGTGCAGGGTGCCGAGCACCAGGTGGCCGGTCTCGGCGGCGGTGACGGCGGCCTCGATGGTCTCGAGGTCGCGCATCTCTCCGATGAGGATGACGTCGGGGTCCTGGCGCAGCGCCGAACGGACGCCTTCCGCGAAGGACGGCAGGTCTTCGCCCACCTCGCGCTGGGTGATCAGGCTCTGCTTGTGCGCGTGGGTGTACTCGATCGGGTCCTCGATGGTGATGATGTGGCTCTGCTGGTTCTCGTTGATCCAGTTGATCATCGACGCGAGCGTCGTCGACTTGCCCGAACCGGTCGGGCCGGTGACCAGGATCAGGCCGCGGGCGCGCCTGAGCAGGTCCTTGACCACGAGCGGCAGCCGCAGCTGCTCGAGCGAGTACATGCCGGACGGGAGCAGGCGCAGGACCATGCCGTAGCCGCCGTGCCCGCGGAAGGCGTTGGCGCGGAGACGGGTCCGGTCGCGGAAGGCGAAGGCGAAATCGCAGCCGCCGTCGGCGTCGAGCGTGGCGCGGCGGGCGGGCGGCACGATGCCGAGCACGAGGGCCTCGGTCTCGGCGGCGGTGAGGGCGGGGCCTTCGACGGCGACGAGCTCGCCGTTGACGCGGAGGCTGGGGGCGCGGCCGACGCGGATGTGCAGGTCGGAGGCCCCGTTCTCGAGCATCGCCTCCAGCAGCTGGTTCATCGCGTAGGCCATCGCTTCAGATCACGTCGTCGGCCACGGTGGCGCCGAGCACTTCCTCGATCGTGGTCATGCCGGAGGCGACCTTGCGCTGGCCGTCCTCGCGCATGGTGCGCATGCCGGCCTCGCGGGCCTTCCGGCGGAGGTCGACGAGGTTGGAGCCGCCGTAGATCATCTCCTGGATCTCCTCGGTGATGATGAAGAGCTCGAAGACGCCGCGGCGGCCCTTGTAGCCCCGTTCGCCGCACTTGACGCAGCCGGCGCCCTTCATCGGGGTGGCGTTGGCGAGGTCCTGCTCGGTCATGCCGATCGAATAGAGCTCCTTGGCGGTCGGCTTGTAGGGCGCGGCGCAGGACTGGCAGACGCGGCGCACGAGACGCTGGGCCAGCGCGCCGCGGAGGGCCGCGGACACGAGGAAGGGCTTCACGCCGATGTCCACGAGTCGGGTCACGGCCGAGACGGAGTCGTTGGTGTGGAGGGTGGAGAACACCATGTGGCCGGTGAGCGCCGCGTTGACGGCGATCTCGGCGGTCTCAAGGTCGCGGATCTCACCGATCATCACGATGTTGGGCGCCTGACGGAGCATCGCGCGGAGGGCGGCGGCGAAAGTCATGCCGACGTCGCGCTTCACCTGCACCTGGTTGATGCCGGCCATCTGGTATTCGACCGGGTCCTCGACGGTGATGATCTTGCGGTCGGGCTTGTTGATGTAGTTGAGCGCCGAATAGAGGGTGGTCGACTTGCCCGAACCGGTCGGGCCGGTGACCAGGAAGACGCCGTCGGAACCGGTGACGAGGCTCTGGAACTTGGCCTGGTCGTCGGCGAAGAAGCCCAGCTCGGGAAGGCCGAGCTTGAGGCCCTCCTTGTCGAGGATTCGCATGACGATCGACTCGCCGTACACCGTGGGCAGCACGGAGACGCGCAAGTCGATGTCGCGGCCGCCGGTACGGGCCTGGATGCGTCCGTCCTGCGGGATGCGCTTCTCGGCGAGCGAGACCTCCGCCATGAGCTTGAGGCGGGAGATGATGGAGGGCTGCAGGCGCTTGGGCGGGCCCTTCATCTCCTGGAGCACGCCGTCGATGCGGAAACGCACGCGGAAACGCTTTTCCAGGGGCTCGAGATGGATGTCCGACGCCTTGCGGCGGATGGCGTCGACGATCAGCGAGTTGACGTAACGGATGATCGGCGCGTCGTCTTCCTTGACGTCGCCGCCCTGAGGCAGCTCGACGGCCAGGCCGTCTTCGACGCCTTTGCCGAGGATGTCGTTGTAGGCGCCGCCGCCGCTGATGGGGCCGCCGCTGTAACAACGGGAGATCGCCTCCTTGAGGGCGTCCGGCGGGGCGAGCCGGGGGTTGAGCGGAAGCTTGAGGATGCCGGAGACGGAATCGAGGGTCTCGGTGTCGAGCGGGTCGCAGATGGCGACCAGGAGCTCGGCCCCGTCCATCTGGAGGGGCAGGATGTTCCGGGCCTCGGCCTGTTCCCGGCTGATCAGCTTGAGGACGTCGTCCGACGGAGAGACCTGGCTGACGTCGACGAGTTCCATGTCGAACTCCTTGCTCAACGCGGCGGTGATCTGCGGCCAGGCGACCTTGCCGGTCTCGACGAGCTTGGCGATGGCCAGGGTGTCGGCGTTCTGGCCGTCGGGCACCGGGGCGGTCGCGGCACGGGCCTCGGCCACGTCGGCGGGCGACACCAGCCCCTTGTCCTGAATGAATTGGATGACGTAGTCGTCGGCGGTCGTCACAGTGGGGAAATCCGGAGCGGAAGAATGGGGATAGGGGGATTGCTCCTCAAAGAGGAGAACAACGGGGAAATTGACGCTAAAACGGGGGAACCTTCCCGCAACCGCAAATTAACCAAAGATGGGGCGATTTACGCGCCTCTCGTCCGGCTGACCCAGAGCCGTACCTGCTCCCGCAGGAATTCGGCCGACCCATCGTTCCAAAAGACGGCATCGGCTCGCTTAACCTTCTCCACGAGAGAAAGTTGCGAAGCGATGCGTGCGGAAATCTCCTCATCGGTGAGACCGCGGGCTCGCAGGCGGACCCGCCGGACTTCCTCCGAGCAAGCCACGACGACGATCGCATGGAATCCGGCGGCAAGCTCCTTCTCGAACAGCAACGGGAGCTCGACGACGTAATCACGTCGCGGGTCGGCGGTGGCTTCACGACGCAGCCGGGCGACTTCCGGATGCGTCACCGACTCAAGGAAAGCCCGTTCCGCGGGGTCGGCGAAGACCTTCGTCCCGATCCACCTGCGGTCCGGGACTCCGGCCGAGCCCAGGCAGGCGGCCCCCCAGCGAGCCCGCAGCCGGGCGACACAGGCCGGAGACTCCAAGACCTGACGGGCCAGCTGGTCCGCATCGACGACCTGGAAACCAAGCCCGGCAAAGCAGGCAGCGGCAGTGGACTTGCCGCAACCGATGCCTCCGGTGAGTCCGATGACCATGGCCCACCCTACCCCGCCCACCCCTTGAGGGCAAACCTCAAGCAGGGGTCGGGGAGGATTGGAGGCCGGGACCGGCGTCGGCCGCAGGCGCGGGGGCGGACGGAGCGGCTTCCGGCTGAGCCGGGGCCGCGGCCGGGACGCCCACGGGACTCTGGATAGCGCCGGTCTTGAGGATCTCCATCACGTGGACCCCGTCGAGGGTCTCGTGCTGGAGCAAGGCCTCGGCGATCTTGCGCAAGGCCTCGGCGTTGTCGGCCACGAGCTTCTCGGCCCGGGCGTACTGTTCGCGGACGATGGCGGAGATGGCCTCGTCGATGCGACGGGCGGTCTCGTCGCTGTGCGCCTGCGTGCGCGAGATCTCGCGGCCGAGGAAGACGGTGTCGGAGTTCTCGCCGAAGGCGACCGGGCCGAGGTCGCTCATGCCCCAGTCGCAGACCATCTGGCGGGCCATACGCGTGGCCTGCTTGATGTCGCTCGAGGCGCCGTTGGAGATCTCGCCCGTGACGACGCGTTCGCCGATGCGTCCGGCCATCGCCGTGCAGATGTAATTCAGCAGGCGCGCCTTGGAGTAGCCGAGGATCTCCTTGGCCGGCATGTACATCGCCATGCCGAGGGCGCGGCCGCGGGGCAGGATGGTGACCTTGTGCAGAGGCAGGGAGCCGTCGTCGATGAGCGACTGCACCAACGCGTGGCCGGCCTCATGGTAGGCGGTGCTGCGACGGTCCTCCTCGTCCATCAGCTTCTTGCGCTCGCGGCCGTAGGCGATCTTGTCGCGGGCCTCCTCGATGTCGGCCATCTCGACCTTCTCGCGGTTGCGGCGGCCGGCGTGGAGCGCGCCCTCGTTGAGCAGGTTGGCGAGGTCGGCGCCGGACATGCCGGTGGTGATGCGCGCGACGCGCTGGAGGTCGACCGACGGCGCGAGCTGGAAACGCTTGGCGTGCACGGCCAGGACGGCCTCGCGGCCGCGGAGGTCGGGCAGGTCGACGAACACCTGACGGTCGAAGCGACCGGGCCGCAGCAGGGCCTGGTCGAGCACGTCGGCGCGGTTGGTCGCGGCGATGACGATCACGCCCGCCTGGCCGTCGAAGCCGTCCATCTCGACGAGCAGGGAGTTGAGCGTCTGCTCGCGTTCGTCGTTGCCGCCGCCGAGGCCGGCGCCGCGCTGGCGGCCGACCGCGTCGATCTCGTCGATGAAGATGATGCAGGGGGCGAGCTTGCGGGCCTGCTCGAAGGTGTCGCGGACGCGGGCCGCGCCTACACCGACGAACATCTCGACGAAGTCGGAGCCGCTGATGCTGAGGAACGGCACGCCGGCCTCGCCGGCGACGGCGCGGGCGAGGAGCGTCTTGCCCGTGCCGGGCGGACCGACCATGAGCACGCCCTTGGGGATGCTCGCGCCGATCTTGGTGAAGCGCTTGGGGTCCTTGAGGAAGTCGACGATCTCCTTCACCTCCTCCTTGGCCTCGTCGCAGCCGGCGACGTCCTTGAAGGTGGTGGTCTCCTTCTCGTTGGCGTTGAGGCGGGCGCGGGACTTGGCGAACTGCATCGCGCCGCGGTTGGCGTTCTTGAGGAAGCGGTACATCATGAACAGCACCGCGCCGGAGACCAGCAGCGTGGGCAGCACGTTGTAGAGGAACATCGTCCAGCCGGTCTGGGCGGGGACTTCCTTGAAGGCGTCGCGGGCGACGGAGGCGCGGAGCAGTTCGAACTCCTTATCGGTGAGCCGGCCGTCGGCGGTGAAACGGGCCTTGTCGCCGGCCTCGGCCCCGGCCACGGCGAGCTCGCCGGAGATCCGGACCCAGTTCTCGGAACCCGACGTCGGGTTGGGCTGGAGGGTGAGGGCCTTGATCTTCTTCTCCTGGGCGTAGGAGAGCACCTGCGAGACATTGAGCACCTGCACGGCGTTGCCGGAGGCGGCGCCCGGCAGGTTGAAAAGGGCCACGATGGCCACCATGAGGAGGAGCCAGATGAAGACCGGCTTCGTGTTCAGGCGGGGACCGTTCTTATTATCATCCGGCTGGTCGTTTTGACTCATGGGCAAGGGTTTGAACCTAAGCAGGGGCCAAGCCAAGTCAACCGGAGAGCCCCCTTCGTCGGGCCATGCAGACGCGCGGAATCGGCCGGCGGGAGACCCGGCACCCAGAGGATCGCGGAGCCGGCCAGGACCACCGGCAGCGCCTCCCGCAGTTCGGCGGGGATTTTACGGTTGATGAGCAGGTCGGAAAGCTTGGCGGACCCCGGCGAACCCAATGGCTGATAACGATCGCCGTCCGCGCGTCCGCGCCAGACGAGGTCGCCGCCCGGCGCGCGGACATAGGCCTCCCGGTCGGGCGAAATGTCTCCTTTGGACAGAGTGGCCCACGAATCCGCGTCGACGTCGACGCGCTCGACGAGCAAGCCGCACTCGTCGTCGGCCACGCCGAGGCTCAGCCGACGCTCCGCCGGACCGAAGACCACCGGCTCCCGCGGGAGGCCGAGCACGCCGCCGGCGACGAAGATGACGCGCCCGCGGACGGCGGAACGGGCATCCTTGCCCGTGGCGATCGCGGCGACGAGCGGCGCGAGCGACGCTTCGCCGGGCTCCGCGATCTGCCGCGCATGCAGGAAAGCGCGCAGGCACTCCTGGATCAGGGCTTCCGGACGCCCCCGCAGCGCGGCCACCGGCATCGTGCCATCCGCGCCGACGACGCAGCCGAGCTCCTCGGCCCACTGCGCCAACGCGGCCTGCGCCTCGCCGAGGATGCGGGCGGAGCGCGCGAAGCCCGCGGCATGACCCGCGCCCAAGGCCTCCTCGGCCCCGGCGGCGAGCCAGGCGCGGACGCGGTTGCGCGCCGCGACCGGCAGGAGATTGGTGGCGTCTTCGCGCCAAGGAATCCCGGCGGAGCGCAAAGCGGCGAGCAAGGCCTGCTTGCCGACGCCGGCCTGGATCAGCGGACGCCAGCGGCGATGACCGTCCCGGAAGACCTGGAGCACGCGCGGCGCGGCGAGGCCGGCGAGGCCCGCGCCGCGGGCCAGTCGCAGCAGCGCGTTCTCGACGACGTCGTCGAGGTGATGCGCGGTGCAGAGGAGGTCGTAGCCGAGAAGCGCCCGCTGCTCGGCGAAGAACGCGTCCCGCGCCGCCCGTAGCGCCGCTTCGGACGCCATCCCCTGCCCGCCCCTGGCTCCGAGCGCGCACGGCACGCCGAGCGCGGCGCACAGGTCGCCGACGAAGCGGGCGTCTTCGGCCGAGGCCTCCCCGCGCACGCGATGATCGAAATGCAGGACCCGCAGACGCGGTCGCAAGGTCTCGTCGGCCCAGAGCGCGCAGAGCAGGTAGACCGAATCCGCGCCGCCGGAGACCGCGACGGCGACGGCCCCCGGCGCAGCCGGGGCCGCAGGCAGCCGCGGCAGCCGCTGGGCGGCCGCGCGCAAGGCGTCAGGGGTAGGCAGGCTCATCGGCACGCGCTCAGACTAGGGCGGGCCGGCGGGCTGCCAATCCAAAGCGGGGCTCAGAACGACAGCGTGTCCTTGCCGTACCAGCGACGGAGCGCCGCGGGCACGCGCACGGTGCCGTCGGCCTGGAGGTTGTTCTCCAGGATGGCGGCGAGGACGCGCGGCAGGCCGAGGCCGGAGCCGTTGAGGGTGTGGACGAACTCGGGCTTCCCGTCCTTCGGACGGAAACGTATCCCCGCGCGGCGGGCCTGGAAATCGGTGAAGTTGGAGCAGCTCGAGACCTCGAGCCAGCGCTTCTGGCCGCCCGCCCAGACCTCGAGGTCGTACTGCTTGCTGTGGGAGAAACCGATGTCGCCGGCGCAGATGAGGAGCACGCGGTAAGGCAGCTCCAGCTTCTGGAGCAGGCGCTCGGCGTCGCCGCGCAGGAGCTCGAGCTCCTCGAACGACTTGTCCGGATGGGTCCACTTCACGAGCTCGACCTTGTCGAACTGGTGCAGACGGTTCAGGCCGCGCACGTGCGCTCCCCAGCTGCCGGCCTCGCGGCGGAAGCACGGCGTGTAGCCGGCGCGCTTCACCGGCAGGGAGGCCTCGTCGAGGATCTCGTCGCGGAAGAAGTTCGTGACGGGCACCTCGGCCGTCGGGATGAGGTAGAAGTCGTCGGTCTGCGCGTGGTACATCTGCCCTTCCTTGTCGGGCAGCTGGCCGGTGGCGGTGGCCGAGGCGGCGTTGACGAGCAACGGGGCGTGGACCTCGACGTAGCCGCTGGCGCCGGCCTCCTCGAGGAAGTATTGGATCAGCGCGCGCACGAGGCGGGCCATGTCGCCCACGTAGAACGGGAAGCCCGCGCCGGTGACCTTGACGCCGCGCTCGAAGTCGATCGCCTTGTTGAACCAGGCGATGTCCCAGTGCGGCTTGGCGGCCGGCGAGACCAGCTTCGCGTGGTCGCCCCATTCGAGGACGACCTGGTTGTCGGCCTCGGTGCGACCTGCGGGCACGGAGTCGTGCGGGATGTTCGGGACGGACAGCGCGACGGCCTTCAGCTGCTCCTCGGCCTCGGCGACCTTCCTCTCGAGCTCCTTCACCTTGGCGGAGGCGGCCTTCATCTCGACGACCTTGGCCTGGAATTCCGGCGACCCCTTGGGCATCGCGGCCATCTCCTTGTTCGCGGCGTTCTGCGCCGAACGGGCGGCCTCGAACTCGGCCACCGCGTGGCGGCGGGCTTCGTCGGCGGCCAGGACGGCGTCGAGGTCGACCTGGAACTTCTTCCGGGCGACGCCCTTGCGGACGAGGTCGATGTTTTCGCGAAGGAACTTAGGGTCCAGCATGGGGCGACTCTGCCCAATTTCCCCGCCCGAGGGCAACGGGGAATTATCGCCCGCGCTGGATTCGGCCGGCCAGGAAGCGGGCGACCCAGAGCATCGTCTCCCGCTCCGCGCCGACGCCGAGGCGCAGCGGTTCCGCCCCTTCGACCGCGATCTCGACCTGATAGGAGGTGGAATAGCCGTTACGGCCACGGCGACTGACTTCCGTCAGACGACTGCCGCGCACTTCGCGCCAATCGGCCGACTTCTTCCGATAGACGCCCAAGGCCCCGGTCCGGACGGTCAGCCGGCCGGCCGCGAGCTCGACGACCGAACGGCCGGCGACGGACATCACGGTGAGGCCGATCAGGAAGAACGAGCCGACGAGGAAAGGCAGCCCGAAGAGAGACATCATCCAGTTGAACTCGCCCTTGGCGATCTGCGTGCCGTAGATGCCGCCGAGCGAACCGCCGGCCCAGACGAGCGTGAACGGCACGAGGAAGATCGCGATGCAGCTGCGGGTCGACATCGTCAGCCGGAAGCCGTCCATCGTCTCGACCAGGTCCACGCCCTTCGGCGGGGTCATCACCGGGACGATGTTACGTTGCTCGAAGGGTATCGCCGTCTGGCAGGCCGTCATCGGGAAGGGCTTCTCGCAGAAGCGGCAGACCGCGACCCCTTGGGCCGGAGCGAGGTCGACCGCCGCGATCGGCAGGCCGCAGTCAGGACAGTGGAACCGCATGGCCCGAGATTGCGGAAGAAGGTGCCGGATTCAATCCTCTAGGGCAGGCCCTGCGTTTCGCGCAGAAGACGATATGCATGGCTCATCTGCGGATAGCCGTGGCCCAGCCCGAAATCAAACCGGATGCCGTCATGCCGCTGGAAACGCAGGATGAAGCCCGGCAGGTCGCGATAACGCCCGAGGGCGTTCGGCTTCCGCACCAGATCGACGGACCGGAGCAGGCCGCGCTCGACGCGCCACTCCTCTTGGCGCCAGCGTCCCACGCTCCTGCCGAGCACCAGCGCCCGACGGTCCACCTCGATCGTGTCACGACCCCAGGTCAACCAGACCGCCCCGGCCGCGATGACGCAGAACCCGCCGCCATACAAGGCGGGGAAAACCCACGACAATGCCCCGACGCCGCTCAGCAACAGCCCGCCGAAGGTGAAGGCGTAAACCACGAGGAAAGCCCAGATCAACGCCGTCTGATTTTCGCCGCGTCGGGATAACTCCAGCCGGAAGGTTTCACCCGCCTGGCGGATGAAGACGCCGGGCGGAGACTCCGCCAACGGGGCCGCCAGCCGGAGGGCGCGGGGCGTCGCGCGGAGGCAAGCGCGCAGGCTGCTGGCCGTCCCGCAGTAATCGCACCAGGCATCCCCGAGCCGAAGCGGCGCATGCCTGAGGTCTTCGCCGCAAGATGGGCAGTATTTATCCACGCGCTCAAGTTGCCGCAGCCCTGGAGCCAAGGCAAGCAGCCCAGCGGTCGGAAGAAGAGATAAGCCCCGCCGCGCGAACGGCGGGGCCTATTTTGCTATGCTTTCGCTTAGACTCGGCTCGCCTCAGGGGCGAAGACTTCGTCGGGACGGAAGAAACGGCGGACCTCAGCGTCCGCCGCGGCGGGGCTGTCGGAGGCGTGGCAGACATTGCGCATCATCTCGGTGCCGAAATCGCCACGGATGGTGCCCTTGGGAGCCACTTTGGAATTGGTCGGTCCGAGGAGTTCGCGGACGCGGGAAATGACGTTCTCGCCGACGAGGACGGCGACGATCACCGGACGGGAGGACATGAAGGCCTCGATCTCCGGGTAGAAAGGCTTGTCGGCGACGTGCGCGTAGTGCTCGCGGAGCTGGGCGGAGGTCAGACGGGTCATCTTGCTGGCCTGGATGTCGAAACCGGCCGCTTCGAACCGAGCGAGGACCGTTCCGCAGAGGCGGCGCTCCATGCAGTCGGGCTTGAGGATGATGAGGGTCTTTTCCATAAGGAACCCTTCGGACGGAAGGGTCGTTAACTCTTCGCTTTTAGGGCAGAAAACACAAGCCCGAAGCAGAAAAGCCCGAAAAACGCTCAAAAACCCTTCGAAATCAGGCAAATAGCCTGGACCGCCAGGGCCTTGCCCTGCCCGATCGCGTCCATCCCCTCGTTAGTCGTGGCTTTGATGCCGACCTGAGCGGGGGTGATGCCGATGATCGCGGCGACCTGCGCCTTCATGGCGTCGACGTGCGCCATGACCTTGGGGCGCTCGCCGATGATCACGATATCGACGTTGCCGACCATCCAGCCGCCCTGCGCCCGGGCCTCGGCGACGGCCTTCTTCACGATCACGGCGGAATCCAAGCCTTTGAGCGCGGCGTCGGTGTTCGGGAAGTAATGACCGATGTCACGCAGCCCGGCCGCGCCGAGGATCGCGTCCGCGACCGCGTGGAGCACCACGTCCGCGTCGGAATGTCCGTCCGGTCCGACCGGCGACGGGATGTGGACCCCGCCGAGGACGCAGGGCCGGCCGGCGACCAACGGGTGGATGTCATACCCGAGTCCGACGCGGAAGGCTGGCTGGCTCATAGGGGGTTATTAGGCGAGAAATCGCCCAAAGGGAAGCCCTCGCACAAAACCCTTGAAACGCCGTCCCCGAGGAGGCATTTTCGGGACCAGTCAGTCTTCAGGCGCGGTAGCCAAGTGGTAAGGCCGGGCTCTGCAAAAGCCCCATGCGTCGGTTCAATTCCGACCCGCGCCTCCAGTTTCAACAAGAAGGGCGTCCCGACCGGGACGCCCTTCGCTTTGCCTGACCGGACCGGACTCAGCGGACGGTCTTGCTGAGGTTGCCGACGCCGTTGACCTTCGAGTTCACGCGCAGACGCAGGCCGTTGAGGCGGATGAAGCCGGTGGCGTCGTCCTGGTTGTAGGCCTTGGTCGGGTCCGCTTCCATCGTGGCGATGTGCGGGTTGTAGAGCGAACGCGGGCTCTTGCGGCCGGCGACGTAGACGTTGCCCTTGTAGAGCTTCACGCGGACGGTGCCGGTGACGTTGCGCTGCGACTCGGTGATGAGGGCCTGCAGGGCGAGGCGCTCCGGGGCGTACCAGAAACCGTTGTAGACGAGCGTGGCGTAGCGCGGGACGAGGGAGTCGCGCAGGTGCATGACCTCGCGGTCCATGGTCAGCGACTCGATCTGGCGGTGGGCGAAGTGCAGGATGGTGCCACCCGGGGTCTCGTAGACGCCGCGGCTCTTCATGCCGACGAAGCGATTCTCGACCATGTCGACGCGGCCGACGCCGTGACGGCCGCCGAGCTTGTTGAGCATGCGCATGACGCCGAGGGGATCGAGCTTCTTGCCGTTGACGGCGACGCAGTCGCCCTGGCGGAACTCGAGTTCGACGTACTCCGGCTTGTTCGGGGCGTCCTCCGGGGAGACGGAGAGCTTGAACATGGCCTTGTTGGCGGGGTGGAAGGCGTCCATCCACGGATCCTCGAGGATGCCGGCCTCGTAGGAGATGTGGAGGAGGTTGCGGTCGGAGGAGTAGGGCTTCTTGGCGCTGGCCTCGACCGGAATCTTGTTATCGGCGCAGTAGGCGATCATCTCGGCGCGGCCGGGGAAGTCCTTGCGGAAGGCTTCGTTGCGCCAGGGGGCGATGATCTCGAGGTCGGGGGCGAGGGCGGCGCAGGTGAGCTCGAAGCGGACCTGGTCGTTGCCCTTGCCGGTGGCGCCGTGGGCGATGGCGGTGGCGCCTTCCTTGCGGGCGATCTCGACCATGCGCTTGGCGATGAGCGGGCGCGCGATGGAGGTGCCGAGGTAGTACTGGCCTTCGTAGATGGCGCCGGCCTGCATCATCGGGAAGATGAAGTCGCGGGCGAACTCGGCCTGCAGGTCGTCGACGTAGAGCTTGGAGGCGCCGGTCTTCAGGGCCTTCCGCTTGAGCCCCTTGAGTTCGTCTTCCTGACCGATGTCGGCGCAGAACGCGATCATCTCGGCGTCATGCTTGTCCTTGATCCAGGAAAGGAGGACGGAGGTGTCGAGGCCGCCGGAGTAGGCCAGGACGATTTTCTTCTTCTTGCTCATGGTAGTGGTATGGGAAAATCAGCCGCGACGGGCGGCGAGGTGCGCGAGGATGGCCTTCTGCACGTGCAGGCGGTTCTCGGCCTGGTCGAAGATGATGCTCTGCTTGCTGGCGAGCACTTCGGCCGAGACCTCCTCGCCGGGGTGGGCCGGGAGGCAGTGCATGAAGTGGGCCGAGGGCTTGGCCAGGGACATCAGCTTCGCGTTGACCTGGTAAGGCTGCATGGTGCGCAGGCGCTCGGCCTTCTCGGCCTCCATGCCCATGCTCACCCAGACGTCGGTGTAGACCATGTCGGCGCCCTTGACGGCGGCGGCGGGGTCGGTCGAGAAGGTGAAGCTCTCGGCGAGGCCGTCCTTCTTCAGCTGGGCGCGGATCTCGGCGCCGGGCTCATGCCCGGCGGGGCCGGCGAGCGCGACCTCGACGCCGAGGGCGGCGCCGCCGAGCACGAAGGAGTTGGCCATGTTGCAGGCGGTGTCGCCGAGGAAGGCGACCTTCTTGCCCTTCAGCGAGGCGGCGTACTGCTCCGGGCGGCCGGGCGCGTAACGCTCGGCCAGCGTGAACATGTCCGTCAGGAACTGGCACGGGTGCAGGAAGTCGGACAGCGCGTTGACCACCGGCATCGTGCCGCAGCGGGCGAACTCCTCGAGCAGGCTGTGCTCGTGGCAACGGATGACCATGCCATGGAGGTAACGGGAGAGGACGCGCGCGGTATCGGCGACGGTCTCGCCGCGGGAGAGCTGCAGGTCGTCGGCGTTGAGCATCACCGGCTGGCCGCCGAGCTCATGGACGCCGACCTGGAAGGAGACGCGGGTGCGGGTGCTCTTCTTGAAGAACATCAGGCCCCAGGACTGGTGCGCGAGGGCGGCGCCGGCGGACTGGCCTCGGGCGGACTTGAGGGCCGCGGCGGCGGCGAAGACCTGGGCCGTCTCGGCCGGGCTCAGGTCGGTCTCCTTCAGGAAATGACGCATCTCGGAAAGCGTTCGAACATAGCCCTCCGTTCCCGTTTGGACAGCGGAAAATAGGGGCGGAAAACCGCTCAGGCGGCCTTCCAGCTGCCCAGGACCTGACGCAGGATCGTCACGGCTTCCGTCAGTTCCGCCACGGAGGCGTTCAGCGGCGGAAGCAGGCGCACGGCCACGCCGCCCGCCGGCGCGGTGAGGAGGCCGGCCTCACGGAGGGCGGCCACGACCGGGAGCGGGTCGACGTGCAGGATGACGCCGACCATGTAACCGGCGCCGCGGACTTCCTTGACGAGGTCAGGGCGGAGGGCGACCAGCTCGCGCAGCGCGGCATGCCAGGCGACGGAGCGTTCGGCGACCTTGGCGACGAGCTGCTCCGATTCGAGGATCTCGAGGACGGCCAGCCCGGCGGTCGCCGCGAGGGGGCCGCCGCCGAACGTGGTGCCGTGCGAACCGGCCTGGAAAAGGTCGTCGTGCGGAGGCGCCATCCAGATCGCGCCGATGGGGAAGCCGCCGCCGAGGCCCTTGGCCATGGCGATCGCGTCGGGCTTCACGCCGGCATGCTCGTAGGCGAAGAACCTGCCGGTACGGCCGATGCCGCACTGGATCTCGTCGATCATGAACAGGACGTTGCGCTCGCGGCAGAGCTTCTCGACCCCGCGGAGGAATTCCGGCGTGGCGGGATTCACGCCGCCTTCGCCCTGGATCGATTCGATAAGCACGGCGGCGGTGGTCCGGGCGTCGATGGCCTGGTCCCAGGCGGCGAGGTCGTTGAGCGGGACGGCGGCGAAGCCGGCGAGCAGCGGACGGAAGCCCTTCTGGATCTTCTCCTGCGGCGTGGCGGACATGCCGCCGAAGGTCCGGCCGTGGAAAGCCTTCTCCGCCACGACGACGCCGATGCAGGCGCCTTCCGCGCCGGACTTGCGCTGGCCGTGCAGCCGGGCGAGCTTGAGCAGGCCTTCGTTGGCTTCGGCGCCGCTGTTGCAGAAGATCACGCGGCCGGGGCCGCAGCGCGACGCGAGCGCGCGGGCGAGCGCGCCCTGCGGTTCGTTGCGGTAGAGGTTGCTGACGTGGACGAGCGTGCCGGCCTGCTCGGCGACGCGCTTCACCCAGTGCGGGTGGGCGTGGCCGACGGCGTTGACCGCGATGCCGGAGGCGAAGTCGAGGTAGCGCTTGCCGGCGGCGTCCCAGACGAGCGTCCCCTGCCCCTTCACGAGCGTGATGGGAGGCGCGCCGTAATTATGGGCGACGTTGGCCGCGTAGCGCGCGGCGGTGGGATCTGCGGACGGGCCGTTCATCAGCCGTGGACGATTTCGGTGCCGATGCCCTTGTCGGTGAAGACCTCGAGCAGGAGCGCGTGCGGGACGCGGCCGTCGATGAAATGCACGCGACGGACGCCTTCCTTGAGCGCCTTCACGGCGCTGTCGACCTTCGGGATCATCCCGCCGGCGATGACGCCCTTGCGCTTGAGTTCGTCGACCTCGCTGACCTTCAGCGTGGCGATGAGGGAGCCCGGGTCCTTGGGGTCGGCCAGCAGGCCGGGGACGTCGCTCATGAAGATGAGGCGGCGGGCCCGGAGGGAGTTCGCCACGGCCGCGGCGGCGACGTCCGCGTTGGTGTTGTAGGCCTGGTCGTCGGCGTCGAGGGCGATGGGCGAGACGACCGGCAGATGGCCGTCGGCGAGGGCCTTCTTGATCAGCTTCGTCTTCACGAACTTGATGTCGCCGACGAAACCGATGTCGACGGGCTGGCCCTTCTCGTCCCGTCCGTAGAGCTTCTCGCAGAGGTTCACGTGGTTGCCCGGCATGCCGAGCGGGTTGGCGCCGCGGGCCTTCAGGGATTCGCAGATCTGGCCGTTGATCTCGTGGTTGAGGGTCTCCTCGACGATCCTGACGGTGGCGGCGTCGGTGACGCGCATGCCGCCGCGGAACTCCGACTTGAGGCCGGCCTTGTCCATGGCGCGGGTGATGGCCTTGCCGCCGCCGTGCACGACGACGACCTGGATGCCGACGGCGGCCAGGAAGGCGATGTCGGTGGCCACGCGGTCGCGGCCCTCCGGATTCGGATCGTCCATGAAGCTGCCGCCGTACTTCACCACGAAGGTGGAGCCGCGGAACTTATGGATGTACGGAAGCGCCTCGTGAAGGACCTCGGCTTTCTGGGCGGCGGGAATGCTCATCTTGCGGGACGGAGTGTCGGGACTGCGGACGGAGAGTAAACGGAAAACCTCACTCGCTCTTGTTGTAGTTCACGTAGCCGTCGGTGAGGTCCGCGGCCAGCAGCCGGAACCGGGCGTCGCCGAGGTTGAGCCTCAGGCGGACGGCGAAGCGGGCGGCCTTCACGACCTGCTTCCACCGAGGCTTGTTCTCCGGCAGCGGCTTCCCGCCGAGGACGGCCGGGACGTCGTCGTAGTAGATGTCCAGCTTGGACTCATCCAGGCCCGTGCGGGCGTAGCCGGCGGCGTCGGCCAGGCGGCCCCAGTTCGGGTCTTCGCCGTACCAGGAGGACTTCACCAGGAGGGAGTTGCCGATCGCGCGGGCGATCTTCTCGGCGTCGGCCCGGGTGCGGGCGCCTTCGATCTCCACCGCGACGACCTTGGTGATCTTCTCGCCGTCGCCCACGATCTTCTCCGCCAGGGCGAAGCAGACCTTGTCGAGGGCTTCCTGGAAGAGCGCGCGGAGGGCGGCCGGGGCGGACGCGCCCACGGCGACGCCGGAGACGCCGGAGGCGAGCAGGAGCACGGTGTCGTTGGTCGACATGTCGCCGTCGACGCTGACGCAGTTGAAGGACTGGTCGGAGGAAGCCTTGAGCGCGGCCTTGAGCTCGGCCGGCGAAGCGGCGGCGTCGGTGCAGACGAACGCGAGCATGGTGGCCATGTTGGGCTCGATCATGCCGGCGCCCTTGGCGATACCGGCGATGGTGACGGTCTTGCCTTCCCAGACGAAGCGCGCAGTGACGGACTTCGGGCGGGTGTCGGAAGTGAGGATGGCGTTGGCGGAACGCACGCCTTCGGCGGCGTCGCGGGAAAGCCGGGAGGCCGAGACCTTGATGCCTTCGGCGACCTTGGCCATCGGGAGCAGTTCGCCGATACGGCCGGTCGAGCAGACCAGGAAGGCGTCGTCCGGCGCGCCCACGGCGGCGGCGGAGAGCTTCGCCATCGCGACGGCGTCGGCGTCGCCCTGGGCGGCCGTGCAGGCGTTGGCGTTGCCGCTGTTGCCGACGATGCCGCGGATCCGGTCGGCGGAGACGGCGAGGACCTGCTGGCAGAAGCGCACGGGGGCGGCCTTCACGTCGTTGGTCGTGAAGACGCCGGCGGCGGCGCACGGCCGGTCGGCGACGACGAGCGTCAGGTCGAGCCGGTCGGCCGACTTGTTACGGATGTCGCAGCCGGCGGCGCCGACGCGGAAGCCGGGCACGTCGGTGACGCCCGGCGAATCATTGGTGAACTCGATGGACATGGAGAAAGATCAGCGCAGGCCTTCGGCCTCGTCCCAACCCATCATCAGGTTGAGGTTCTGGACCGCCTGGCCGCCGGCGCCCTTGAGCAGGTTGTCGATCACCGAGGTGACGATCAGGTTGCCCGTACGCGCGTCGGCGACGACGGAGCAGGCGACCCGGTTGGTGCCGGCGACGTGGGCGCTGTCCGGGAAATCGCCGGACTTCAGCAAGGTCACGAACGGGCGGCCGGCGTAGGCTTCCTGCCAGACGGCCTCGACCTGGGCGACGGTGACGCCGGGGGCGGGCACGACGATGGTCGTGGCGATGCCCCGGTGCATCGGGGCGAGGTGCGGATTGAACTGCACGACGACCGGCTGGCCGGCGGCCGCGCCGAACTGCTCCTCGATCTCGGCGAGATGCCGGTGACCGGGGATGCCGTAGGCCTTGATCGAGCTGTCCCGCTCGGAGAACAGGAAGCCGACGTCGGCCTTCTTGCCGGCGCCGGAGACGCCGCTGTAGGAGTTGATGATCAGGCGACCGGGCTCGGGCTTGAGCAGCCCGGCGCGCAGGAGCGGCACGAGCGGCACCTGGATGCTGGTCGGGTAGCAGCCCGGGCAGGCGATCAGCTTCGCGGATCTCCACGTGTCGTCCGTCTGGAGTTCCGGGATGACGTAACGGGCCTGCGCGGCGAGCGCCGGCGCGGGGTGGTCATGGCCGTAATACTTCTTGTACAGCGCGAGGTCGCGGAGCCGGAAGTCGGCGGACAGGTCGAGCACCCGCTTGCCCGCGGCGACGAGCGGCGCGGCGTATTCGGCGGCGACGCCGTGCGGCAAGGCCAGGAACCAGACGTCCACGTCGGACTTCGCGCATTCCTCGGGCGAGGAGGCGGAGAAGACCAGCGCCGGATCGACGACGCCGCGCAGGCGCGGGATCTCGTCGGCCACGGGCTTCCCGGCCAGGGTGCGCGAGCAGACGGCGGCGAGCCGGACCCGCGGGTGGCGGGCCAGGACGCGGACGAGCTCCTCCCCGGTGTACCCGGAGGCGCCGACGATACCGACCTTGGTCAGGTGAGGGGACATGGCTTGGAAGTGTGGCGGTTTGGGATGACGAACTGATGGCTGGACTGGACGGAATGGGCAACAAAAAGGCCCCGGGGTGCCGGGGCCTTCGAGGTTTCCTGTCCCTTCGCGGATTAACGCTTGGAGAACTGGAAGCGCTTGCGGGCGCCGGGGCGGCCGGGCTTCTTACGCTCGCGCATACGGCCGTCGCGGGTGAGGAGGCCTTCCTTCTTGAGAGGGGCGCGGAGGGTGGCGTCCATCTTCTGGATCGCGCGGGCGAGGCCATGGGAGATGGCGCCGGCCTGGCCGTTGGGGCCGCCGCCGATGACGCGGACGACGACATCGAGCTGGCCGTCGAGGCCGGCGGTCGTGATCGGGAGGGTGGCGGACTTCACCAGGGCCTCGGTGTAAAGGTACTCTTCGACGGGCTTGCCGTTGACGACGATGGAGCCGGTGCCGCGGGAAAGGCGGACGCGGGCCGAGGCGGTCTTACGACGGCCGACGGCGAGGATGGCGGAGGACTTGGCGCTCATTGCGGAAGATTCGGTCGATTAGCCCTTGAACGGGATCGGGTTGGAGGCGGCGTGGTCGTGCTTGTCGCCGGCGTAGACGCGGAGCTTGGTCAGCATGGCGTTGGCGAGGCGGTTCTTGGGGAGCATGCCCTTGACGGCGTGGGTGACCAGGAACTCCGGACGACGCTCGCGCATGGCGGCGGCGGTGCGGCGGTAGGCGGTACCGACCCAGCCGGTGTAGAACATGTAGGTCTTGTCCTCTTCCTTGGAGCCGGTGAGGCGGACCTTGTCGGCGTTGATGACGATGACGTAGTCGCCGGTGTCGACGTGAGGGGTGTAGGTGGGCTTGTGACGGCCGCGGAGGATGTTGGCGATCTTGACGGCGACACGGCCCAGGACCTGGTCCTTGGCGTCGACGACGTACCAGGTCTTGTCCTTGAGCTGCACGTTCTTGGCTAGCGTGGTCTTCATAAAGAGGGAAAGCGGGAACATGGGAAAGGACCCCCCTCCGTCAACACCCGAATGCGCCCCGGCCGGGACCCGCCGCAAATAGGCCAAAAAGAAGGGAGACCGGCCTAGGCCGCGCCTCCCTCCGCCCTGCCCTGCGGCCTGGGTCAGAAGATGAACTTGGCGTAGACCCGACCCCAGAAGACCGAGCCATTGGTCAGGGCCTGGCCATCACGGTTGTGGGCCCAGTTGACGCCGGCGCCCAGCTCCGGGCCGCGGCCGATCTGGCGAGTGACGTCCAGGGACGCCCCGGTGTAGCCGTAGGAGTTCTTGGCCGCATGGACGGAGGTCGAGGCGTCGCAGATGCCGGCGTAGGCCCGGAAGACGATGTCGCAACCGGTCAGGCCGACATTCGAGCCGGCGAAAGTCTTCGAACCGGCGATCTCGACGGTGTACTGCTTCAGCTCGGTGCTGTAGTAGACATAGGTCGAGGGCTTCATGCCAAGGTTGGCCCACGAGACGCCGGCATAGAATTCGCGGTTCGAGTCGATCTGGGTCACACCGTCGGCGGCGATCGTGCGGACGGTCGCGGCGGTCATGCGCTGGTGGCCGACGTCGATCTGGCCGAAGGAGAAATCGCGACGGAGGCCGACGGCGTAGGTGCGCTCAAGGGAGTCCGCGTTGAAGAAGCTGCCGTAGATCGAGACGCCGCTCAGGCCGGGGGCGCTGTAGTCGAGGGTGACGAGGCTCTGGATGAGGCCGTCACGGTCCGAACGTTCGATGCCGCGGAACACGTTCTTGGCGTCCCAAGAGATGAGGCCGCGGAGGGAGAGGTCGGAGGTGGCGGCGGGGACGGGAGCCGGGGCGACGGCGGAGGCCTCCTGGGCGTGGCCGCCGGCGACGAAGGCGGCGAGAGCGAGAGCGGTGAAAGCGTGTCTCATGGTGCGTTTGATTGGGCTTATTCCCGCCCAAAACGAAACCGTTGGCAAGCCCCAACGGGCCGCCAACGGCGTGGTCCGGCGCAGGTGACGGCGCGGATCCGTTCACATCGACGCGATGATCGCGTCGCCGAACTCCGAGCACTTGATCTCGGTCGCGCCCTGCATCTGACGGGCGAAGTCGTAGGTCACGCGGCCGCCGCCGATGGCGCCGTTGAGTCCCTTGAGGATGAGGTCGGCCGCCTCGGTCCAGCCCATGTAGCGGAGCATCATCTCGCCGGAGAGCACGACGGAACCCGGGTTGACGACGTCCTTGTCGGCGTACTTGGGAGCGGTGCCGTGGGTGGCTTCGAAGATCGCGTGGCCGGTGAGGTAGTTGATGTTGCCGCCGGGCGCGATGCCGATGCCGCCGACCTGGGCCGCGAGGGCGTCCGAGAGGTAGTCGCCGTTCAGGTTCAGGGTGGCGATGACGTCGAAGTCGGTCGGGCGCGTGAGCACCTGCTGGAGGGTGATGTCGGCGATGGCGTCCTTGATGACGAGGCCGGCGCCGGGCTTGCCTTCGGGGATCTTGCACCAAGGGCCGCCGTCGATCTCGACCGCGCCGAACTCGCTCTTGGCGAGGTCATAGCCCCACTTCATGAAGGCGCCTTCGGTGTACTTCATGATGTTGCCCTTGTGGACGAGGGTCAGCGACTTGCGCTTGTTGGTGATGGCGTACTGGATCGCCGAACGGATGAGGCGCTCGGAGCCCGGGCGGGAGACCGGCTTGATGCCGATGCCGACGGAGCCGGGCTGGTCGCCGCCGAAGCGGATCTTCTTAAACTCCTTGGGGAAGTTGGCCTTGATGAACTCCAGGGTCTTGAGCGCGATCTCGGAGCCGGCTTCGAAGTCGATGCCGGCGTAGATGTCCTCGGTGTTCTCGCGGAAGATGACCATGTCGACCTTGCCCGGGTTCTTCACCGGCGAAGGCACGCCGGTGAACCACTGCACCGGACGGAGACAGACGTAGAGGTCGAGCTGCTGACGCAGGGCGACGTTGAGGGAACGGATGCCGCCGCCGGTCGGCGTGGTCAGCGGGCCCTTGATGCCGACGAGGTAGTCGCGGAAGGCGGTGAGGGTCGCCTCCGGGAGCCAGTCGCCGGTCTGCTTGAAGGCCTTCTCGCCGGCGAGGACTTCGAGCCATTCGATCTTGCGCTTGCCGGCGTAGGCCTTGGCGACCGCGGCGTCGAGGACGCGGACGGAGGCGCGCCAGATGTCCGGACCGGTGCCGTCGCCTTCGATGAAGGGGATGATCGGGCGGTCAGGGACGGTGAGTTTGCCGTTGGCGATGGTGATGCGGCCGGATGCGGGGGTGCTCATGGTAAGAAGGGGACATAAGAAACCGTGTTCCGCTGGACGGTTTCAAGCCAATACGCCGGGCGACCCCCCGGGGAAAAGAAAAGGACCCCCTTGCGAGGGTCCTTGTGATGACCGGGAGTGCCGGCGCCATCCGCCCCGAAGGACGGAAAAGACAAAGAAGAATTACTTCTTCTTAGCCTTGGTGGCCTTCTTGGCGCTCTTCTTAGCAGCAGCCTTCTTTTTAGCCATAGTTGTGTCCTTTTTTTGGATCGTTGTTGGGTTTGAGGGCAGCGCCTGAAGCGCCACCCTGACGATACGCCCCACGCTCACCCGGGCGTTGCGCGCCTGGCGGGTGATGCGAGTACGGAGCTCCGACGGTACGCGGAAAGAAACCTGGCGGGACCGGGTGGTCTCCAGGGAAGGACGGGAGTCGTCGTAACGATCGAGGGCGAGACGGATGGCCTCGCTCAGCGTGCTCAGACCGGTCCGATGCTGGAAGGCGACCACCTCGGAGTGGAGCTTCGGGGGAAGCGACACGGTGATCAGGCTTTCGCTCGGGGTTTCGGTTCGGTTCGTCACGTTGCGGTCAACTCTTGATGACGAGTGATAGGTAAAACCTGCGCTTGCGCAAGAGGAAACTTTCATGTCGCCGGAACGTCGCCGACGACGCGCGGGAAAATCCTCCGCGCGTCCGCCTCGTAAACATGAAATCGATACGACCGCGGAGCGGACGCGTGGTTGACCGACGCGACGCGCGCGGACAGGATGACGCCATGAGCGGACTTGCGCACGGGACCGACGGAGGCGCGCCGGGCGAATGGCGGAAGCTCGCCCTGCTCGCGGCCGCCAGCGGCGGTTGCGGCCTGCTTTCATTGGTCGCGGAGCGTCTCGACGGCGCCGGCTCGCCGTGGGCGCTCGGCCTCGTCGGCGCCGCCTGCCTCGCCGGCGGCTGGGACGCCGCGATCGACGGCTGGGCCGCCCTCCGGCGGGGACGCGTCGACGTCCACCTGCTGATGATCGTCGTGGCGGCGGGCGCGTGGGTCGTCGGCGCCCGATGGGAGGGCGCCCTCCTGCTTTTCCTCTTCTCGGCCGCCGGCGCCATCGAACATTACGCGATGGACCGCACTCGCGGCGCCATCGACGCGCTCCTCGACAAGTCACCGAAGCAGGCGCGCCGCCTCGGTCCGGACGACGCCGAGACCGAGGTGCCGGTCGCCGCCCTGCTCCCTGGCGACCGCGTCGCCGTCCTGCCCGGCGAGCTGGTGCCCGCGGACGGCCTGGTCCTCGCCGGCGAGAGCGCGGTGGACGAATCGAACCTCACCGGCGAAGCGAAACCCGCCCCGAAACAGGCCGGCGCCGAGGTCGCCGGGGGCACGCTCAACACCTGGGGGCGCCTGGTCGTCTCGGTCACCCGCGCCGAGAAGGACAGCGCCCTGCAACGCATCGTCCGCCTGATCCGGGAGGCCCAGGACAGCAAGGCGCCCGCCCAGCGGGCCATCGACAGGTGGGGGGACGCCTACGCGATCTTCGTCCTCTCCGCCTCGGCGCTCTTCTATGTCTTCCTGCGTCTCACGGCCGATGGCGCGACCGAAGGCCAGGACGCCCCGCTCTACCGGGCGATGACGCTGCTCGTCGTGCTGAGCCCGTGCGCCCTGGTGCTCTCGGTGCCCTCCGCCGTCCTCGCGGCGATCGCCGCCGGCGCCCGCCAAGGCGTCCTCTTCCGCGGCGGCGCCGCGGTGGAGCGTCTGGCCGACGTCGACTGCGTCTGCTTCGACAAGACCGGGACGCTGACGGCGGGCGTGCCCGAGGTCGCCGCCGTGGAGATCTTTCCCGAAGGCGCGGACCGGCTCCGCGCCCTGAGCGCCTTGCTGACGCTGGAAGCGGCGACCACGCACCCCTTCGCCGCCGCGGTGGTCCGCGCCTGCCAGCAGGAAGGCGCCCGCCTCCTGTCCGTCCAAGGGTTGTCCAACTCCCCGGGCCAAGGCGTCTCGGGCGCGGTCGCCGGCGCGCGCTGGAGCGTCGGCACCCGCGAATTCGTCGGCGGCGCGGCGGCGCCGGCGGCGGCCGTGCCCGCCGGGGCCATCGTCAGCGAGGTCTGGGCCTCCGACGGGAACGTCACCGTCCGCGCCACGCTCGTCGACCGCATCCGCGACGCGAGCCGCCCCACCCTCGCCGCCCTGCACGCGGCGGGCATCCGCACGGTCATGCTGACGGGCGACCGCGAGGAAGCCGCGGCCCCGGCGGCGCGGCAGGTCGGCATCCAGGCCTACGCGGCGGCGCTGACGCCCGACGCGAAGATGGCCGCGATCCGCCGCTACGCCGCGGAGGGCCACGTGGTCGCGATGGTGGGCGACGGCGTCAACGACGCCCCCGGCCTGGCCGCGGCGGACGTCGCCGTGGGCATGGGCGGCCGCGGCAGCGACGCCGCCCTGGAATCGAGCGACCTCGTGCTGATGGACGACCGGCTCGAACGGCTGGTCGACGCGATCGAACTGAGCCGCCGGGCCCGGCGGGCGATCCGGTTCAACATCATCGTGTCGGTCGGCGCCGCCCTCGGGATGGCCGCCTACGTGATCTTCCGCGGCGCCCCCCTGCCCCTCGCCGTCAGCGTCCACGAAGGCAGCACGGTCGTGGTCTGCCTCAACGGCCTGCGCCTGCTCGCCCGGCGGCCGCGCCGGTGAACGACGAGGCCCCCGGGCGGACCCGGAGGCCTCGGGGCCGGCGGGACGGGACGCTCAGCGCAGCTCCTTGCCGGCGCCGTCGAAGAGCTTGAACGCCTCGATGCTGTAGGTCGGGTCGGGCTTGGTGCCGAGCCGGACCTTGCAGGACTTCATCAGGTCGCGGAAGAACTCGCGGTCCTCGGTGATGATGCGCTCCAGGTTGACGGGATGGAGGAGGATGTTGATCTCCAGCTCCTTCTCGGGGCCGGCCGTCTCGCGGAGACGGCGGATGACGCTGAGGAGCTTGCGCTGGATCTCGACGGAGACCGTGCGCGGGTTCTTGACGATCCCGCGGCCCTGGCAATGCGGGCAGGCCGTGTACATCGAGGTCGTGTTGGACTCGGTATGGCGCTGGCGGGTCATCTGGAGCACGCCCAGCTGGGAGATCGGGAGGATCTGGTGCTTGGCCCGGTCGTCCTCCATGGCGTCGCGGAGGGCCTCGAAGACCTTCTTCCGGTCCTTCGGGTTCTTCATGTCGATGGTGTCGATCATGATGAGGCCGCCCAGGTTGCGGAGCTTGATCTGGCGGGCCGCCTCGGTGACGGCCTCGAGGTTGGCCTGGGTGATGAAGTTGCCGTCCTTGGCGCCGTCCTTGCCGCGATGGCCGCCCGTGTTGACGTCGATGGCGGTGAGCGCCTCGGTCTCGTCGATGACGATCTCGCCGCCGCTCGGGAGCGGGACGCGCCGCTGGAAGAGCTGCTCGATCTGGCGCTCGATGTTGTAGCGCTCGAAGACCGGGATGGGGTCGGCGTAGAGCTCGACGCGCGAACGGGAGCGGGGCGACACCTCGCCGACGAGGTCCTGCACCAGCTTGAAGTCCTCGGGGTTGTCGACGAGGATGCGGTCGACCTCCTCGGTCAGGAAGTCGCGGACGGTGCGCTCGATGAGGCCGGGCTCCTGGTAGAGGAGGACGGGCTTGCGGTCCGGGGCGTTGATCTTCTCGACGATGGCCTGCCAGCGCTTGAGCAGCATGTGCAGGTCGCGGACGAACCAGCGGGCCTGCTTGCCCTCGCCGGCGGTGCGGATGATGACGCCCATGCCCTCGGGGATGGTGAGCGAGCGGAGGATGTCCTTCAGGCGTTCGCGCTCGGACGACTCCTCGATCTTGCGGGAGACGCCGCACGCGCCGCTGAACGGCATGAGCACGAGGTAACGACCCGGGAGCGCGATGTTGGTGGTCGAGCGGGGACCCTTGGTGCCGATCTGATCCTTGACGACCTGGATGACGATGTCGGAGCCGGCCGGGAAGAGCTGCGGGATGTCCTTGGCCTGGTAGCGGGCCTTACGCTGCTTCTGCTCGGCGGACTCGTTGTCGCGGATGAACTCGACCTGCGAGTCGTTGGCGGCCGGGAGCATGTCCCAGTAGTGGAGGAACGCGTTCTTCGGCTGGCCGATGTCCACGAACGCGGCCTTGAGCCCGCCCTCGAGGTTCTGGACGCGGCCCTTGAAGATCGCGCCGACCATGCGGTTCTCGCCCTTGTGCTCGATCTCGAACTTGTCGAGGACGCCGTTGGTGAGGAGGGCGACGCGCTTCTCGAGCGTCTCGGCGTTGATGACGAGCTCGCGGTAGGTGGCGCGGTCCTTGGAGAAGTGCTTCACGATGCGCTGGAGCAGCGGGAGCTCCTTGCGCCGCTTGGCCGCCTCGTCGGCCAGCTTGCGCTGGTCGATCGGGGAGGTCTGTTCGCCGCCTTCCGGCAGCTCGTCGTTGATATCTTCGGGTTCGGTATGTTCGGGCATCTCGGTCAGGCGGTTAAGCCGGTTGCCGGAGAGCCTCCGTCTTCGCCGCCGCCGGCCGAATGCCGGTGGACGCTCTGGACTAGTCCAAGGAGCAGGAAACAGCTGAGTACGAAAGACCCTCCGTAGCTAAGGAAAGGAAGGGGGACCCCGGTGACGGGCATCAGGTCGATGTTCATGCCGACGTTGATCACGACGTGCGTGCCGAGCACGACCGCCGCGCCGATCGCCAACAAAGAGCCGAACCGGTCCGCCGTCCGCGCCGCCGTGCGCACGACGCGCCAGAACAGCAGGACGAAGGAACCGATCACCAGGAAGCCTCCGGTGAAGCCGATCTCCTCGGCCATCCCGGAAAAAAGGAAGTCGTTGTGCGCCGCGGCTTCCGGCAGGTAGCCGAAGCGCGCCTGCGTGCCGTTGCCGACGCCCTGCCCGCGGAAACCGCCGCGCCCGACCGCGATGACGGCCTGGTTGACGTTCCAAGTGGCGCCGAGCCCCTTGGGGTCGATGACGTCCGGGGCGACGAAGGACATGATGCGCTCGCGCTGGTAATCCTTCAGGAGGAAGAACCAGGCCGTGGCCTCGTGCTTGCCGCGGAAATCCTTCACCGGGTCCCTCGACTGCGGGTTGGCCTTGGCGTACTGGTCGAGCTTGGCCGCGTATTCGGTGAGGTCGACGGCCACCACGCCCACCAGCAGGACGGCGGCGGCTCCGGCCACCAGGAAGAACCTGGTGGTCAGGCCGGCGACGAACAGCAGGACGAATGAAAGCGGCAGGTAGATGAGCGCAGAACCTAGGTCCGGCTGCACAAAAATCAAGACAAAGGGCACCGCGGCGACCCCCAGGGCGCGCGCCACGGTGCCCCAGGTCGCCCGGAAGGAGCCGATGGGCGAGCGCGCCAGCAGGGCCGCCAGGAACACGAGCGCCCCGATCTTGGCGAACTCGGACGGCTGGATGGAGAACGGGCCGAAGTCCATCCATCGGCGGGCCCCGTTGACGCTGCGGATGAAGTCGCCGAGGTTCGTCTTGGCCAGCGCGCAGAGGGACACCGGGAGCAGCAGCAGGACGGTGCCGAGATACAGGCGGCGGGCGTGGCGCTGGATGAGCCGGTAATCCAAGGCCGAGACGGCCCAATACGCGACCCAACCGATGGCCACGAAGACGATCTGCGAACGGTAGAACGTGGACTCGCGGGCGCTGCCGGCCGACTGGATCGCGACGACGCCGAGGGTGCTGAGGAAGAGGATGATGACCACCTGGGTCCAGTCCGTCCGCCAGGCGAAGTTGGCGAAATTGTCCCACCAGACCGCGGCCGAGGACCGCTCATCGTCAAGGTGTCGGGACATGCTTTGAAGAAGCCCGCCCGCGGCTCCGAGGCAAGGCGAACCTCCCGAAAGGGCTTGCCGAAGATGCCGGGTCGGCAAGGGTATGGGCCCGGACCTCCGGTTTTCGCGACGACCATGCCCGTGGCAGCCGACCAAAGCATCCTCGCCGCCGTGGCGTTCTCCTCCGGAGCCATCGTGGCGTACGCGGTGGCGAAGTGGCGGGAAAACACCCTCGGGGCCGTCCGCGAGGCCCGGCTCCGCTCGGAAGTCGAGCTGGCCCGACGCGAAGCCACCGTCGAGGCGGCCGAGCTGCACGCCCAGGCCGAGGCCGATCAGAAGGCCGCGGCCCGGGCGATGGCCGAGGCCGAAGCCGCCGCCGCCGCTTCCGCCGAGCTCGGGCGCGAGAACGCCCGGCAACGCGACCACCTGCTGCGGGAACTGCAACGCCTCGCCAAGGTCACGCCCGAGGAAGCCCGCGCCCTCCTGCTCGACCACCTGCGCGAGGAATACGGCGAGGAAGCCCAGCACCTCCGCCGCGGCCTGCTCGACCAGGTCGAACAGGACATCGACGACGAAGCCCGCCGCACGCTGCTCTCGGCGATGCAGCGCCTCACGACCTCCACGACCCAGGACGCGACGGCCCTCTCCGTCTCGCTGCCGAACGAGGACATGAAGGGCCGCCTGATCGGCCGCGAAGGCCGCAACATCCGCACCTTCGAGCAGACCACCGGCGCGACCCTCCTCATCGACGAGACCCCCGGCCTGGCGATGGTCTCCTGCTTCGACCCGGTCCGCCGCGAGATCGCCCGCATCGCCCTCGAACGCATCGTCAAGGACGGCCGCATCTCGCCGGCGCTCATCGAGGACAGCGTCCGGCTCGCCGGCGACGAAGTCGTCAAGCACGCCCGCCGCCTCGGCCGCGACGCCGTGCGCGACCTCGGCCTGCCGCCCATGGACGCCGCCGTGGAAGAACTGCTCGGCCGGCTGCACTTCCGCCTCTCCTCCAACCAGAACACGCTCGCGCACTCCGTCGAGGTCGCCCAGCTCTGCGCGATGCTCGCCGCCGAGATCGGCATCGACCCGGTGCCCGCGAAGCGCGCCGGCCTGCTGCACGACCTCGGCAAGGCGATCGAAGCCGAAGCCGGCTCGAGCCACGCGCTCGCCGGCGCCGCCCTGCTCCGCCGTCTCGGCGAGGATGCGCGCGTCGTCAACGCCGTCGCCGCCCACCACCGCGAAGTCCCGGCCGAAAGCCTCTACGCGCCGCTGGTGATGATCGCCGACGCCGCCTCCGGTTCCCGCCCCGGCGCCCGCTCCTCCACCCTGGAGTCCTACGCCCAACGCGTGCGCCGCCTGGAAGAGATCGCCCTGGGCTTCGAAGGCGTCCGGGAGGCCTACGCCTTCCAGTCCGGCCGCGAACTCCGGGTCATCGTCGACCCGGGCAAGGTGGACGACTTCGGGGCGACCGAGATGGCCCGCCGCCTCCGCCTGAAGGTGGAAGAGACCCTTTCCTACCAAGGAACCGTCAAGATCGTGCTGATCCGTGAACAAAGGTTCACGGAAGAGGCCCGCTGAGGGACTTTCTTGTTGTTAAGCGGGAGGGGGTAATTATTCACAAAGGTTCCGGGAGTCCCTCCCGGGTCCATTCGGCACCCTCAGGAGGCTCGTCCTCCGTCACCCAGGGTCCGACAAACCGCGTCGCCGCTCCACAACGGAGCGGCCGCATCATCCGGTCGGCCACAACGATGGCCGCCCCAACACAAGCAACATGAGCCAAGAAGAAACCCCGGGCCAGGAGCACGCCTCCGCCCACCAGCCCGCCGCGGACGCAGGCGCCAATGAAGTCCGCACCCCCGCCCCCCGCCTCAACGAAGCCAAGCTGGAGTCCGCCCACGCGGATCTCCCTCCGCTCTCCGTGATCGGGGCCTCGTCCGAACCCGCCGCCAAGCCCGGCACCATCACGACGCCGAAGCAGTTCGGTCGTCGCGGTACGCCCCGGGGCGCCGCTCCGTCCGCCGCCAACGGTCAGGCCGCCCGGCCCGCCATCGGCGTCGTCGAAGATCCGTCGCAGCTGACCGAGAACCTCTCGGGTGACCGCGCCCAGGCGGGCGCGCCGTCCCGCGAGGAGCGTCCCCGTCGCGAACCCCGCGAACGTCGCGAGCCGCGCCCCGAAGGCCTCGCCGAAGAAGGCCGCCAGCCCGGCATCCCGCAGGGCGACCGCCCGCGCCGCGAGCCCCGCGCCGACGGTGAACGCGGCCCGCGCCGCGAACCCCGCGAACCGCGCCCCGAAGGCGATCGTCCGCGTCGCGAAGACCGCCCGCGCCGCGAAGAGCGTCCGCGCATCCAGATCGAGCCCGTCGTCATCCCGGTCCAGGCCCCCATCGGCTTCTGGGCCTCGCTGAAGCGCAAGCTCGCCACCCTGTTCGGCATCCCTGACAAGGCCGTCTTCGTGCCGGCCTCACGCCCCTACGCGCCGCGCGGCGAGCGCTCCGACCGCGGTCATCGCGGCGGCCGGGGTCGCGGCGAATTCCGCGGCGGCCATCGTGGCGGCCGCGACGGCGCGCGCGGTGGTCGCGGCGAATTCCGCGGCGACCGCGGTCCTCGCAACGGTCCTCGCGAAGGCTGAACATGACGGGGGCGCCGACCGGCGCCCCCGCTTCTTTTCCCTGACATGCTCCAGGTCGCGCGCATCCGCGGTGGTCACGTGCTCCGAGGCTCGGTCCGCGCCGCGGGCTCCAAGAACGCCGCGCTGCCGCTGCTCGCCGCCTCGCTGCTCACGGGCGAGACGGTGACGCTGCGCAACGTGCCCGACCTGAGCGACGTCCGCTACATGGCCGAGATCCTCGGCCACCAGGGCGCGACGGTCACGAACCCGGCGCCCGGCGTGTGGACGATCCGCGCCGAGAAAGTCGCCCACCGCACGCCCTACGACCTCGTGCGCAAGATGCGCGCCTCGGTCTGCCTGCTCGGCGCGCTCGTCGGCCGCCTGCGCCAGGCGGAGATGGCCATCCCCGGCGGGTGCGTCATCGGCCCGCGCCCGATCGACCTCCACCTGAGAGGCCTAGAGGCCCTCGGCTGCGTCGTCACCGTCGAGGCCGGCCTGGTGTCGGTCGACGCCGCCCGGGCCCGCGGCGCCACGGTCCCCATGGGCGGCCCGATGGGCAGCACGGTGCTCGGCACGGCGAACCTCGTGATGGCCGCCACGCTCACGCCGGGCGTCACGCGCATCGAATGCGCCGCCCGCGAACCCGAGGTCGTCGACCTCTGCGCGATGCTCCTCCGCATGGGCGCGAAGATCCGCGGCCAAGGCACCGGCGTCATCGAGGTCGAAGGCGTCGCGTCCCTCCGTGGCTGCGACCACACGGTCATCGCCGACCGCATCGAGGCCGGCACCTATCTCGTGGCCGGCGCGATCACCGGCGGGGACGTCACGGTCACGCACTGCGAACCGGCGCACCTTACGGCCTTCCTCGACAAGCTCCGCGAAGCCGGCGTGCGGGTCGAGACCGGGCCGGACTTCATCCGCGCCCACGGCCGGCCCACGCGCGCCGTCGAGGTCGTCACCGAACCCTACCCGGGCTTCCCGACCGACCTCCAGGCCCAGTTCATGGCCTTGCAGCTCCTCGTCGACGGACGCAGCCCGATCACCGAAAAGATCTATCCGGCCCGCTTCATGCATGCGGCGGAACTGCAGCGCATGGGCGCCGACATCGCCATCGAAGGCGCCACGGCGACCGTCGCCGGCGGCCGCCCGCTCTCCGGCGCGCCGGTGATGGCCTCCGACCTCCGCGCCTCGGCGGCCCTGATCCTCGCCGCGCTCGTCGCCAAGGGCGAGACCTGGGTCCAGCGCCTCTACCACCTCGACCGCGGCTACGAACGCTTCGAGGAACGCCTGCGCTCCCTGGGCGCCGACGTCGAGCGTCTCCCGGCCTCCGCGCCGCCGAAAGGCTTCGCCGAGGACTGAGGGTTGCCAATTCGCCCCGAGCCCGCACCTTGCGCCCATGGCCCGCAAGGATCCGCCCGATGACCCCCAGCCGTCCGCCGGCAAGGCAGCCGTGTCCCGCGCGAACCGATCGCTCGACGCCGCCCTGCGCCCGCCGAAGCTCGACGACTTCGTCGGCCAGCAGCGCACGGTCGAACGCCTGCGCGTGATGATCGGCGCCGCGCGCCGCGAAGGCCGCACGCTCGACCACATCCTCCTCCACGGCCCGCCCGGCCTGGGCAAGACGACCCTCGCGATGATCCTCGCCGAGGAGATGGGCCGCCCGATCCGCGTGACGTCCGGCCCGGTGGTCGAGAAGGCCTCCGACCTCGCCGGCCTGCTCACGAGCCTGCAGGAGGGCGACCTGCTCTTCGTCGACGAGATCCACCGCATCCCGAAGACGGTCGAGGAGTTCCTCTACTCGGCGATGGAGGACTTCCGCATCGACATCATGATCGACCAGGGTCCGAACGCCCGCAGCGTCCGCCTCGACCTGCCGAAGTTCACGCTGGTCGGCGCGACGACCCGCACGGGCCTGCTCACGGCGCCGCTCCGCAGCCGCTTCACCCTGCAGACGCGCCTCGATTACTACACGCGCGAGCAGCTCCTCGGCATCGTGCGCCGCAACGCCGCCCTGCTCAGCCTCGACATCGACCAAGGCGGCGCCGACGAGATCGCCCGCCGCGCCCGCGGCACGCCCCGCATCGTCAACAACCTGCTGCGCTTCACGCGCGACTACGCCCTCGAACGCGCCGACGGCCGGGCCGACGCCGCGGTGACCGCCGCGGCCCTCGAGCTCCTCGAGATCGACCAGCACGGCCTCGACGACATGGACCACCGTTTCCTCCGCGCGATGGCCGAGAAGCACGCCGGCGGCCCGGTCGGCCTCAGCAGCATCGGCGCCGCCATCGGCGAGGACGCCCACACGCTCGAGGAAGTCCATGAGCCGTTCCTCGTGCAGGAAGGCTACGTCGTCCGCACCCCGCAGGGGCGCGTCCTGGCCCCGAAAGGCTGGCTGGCCGTGGGCCTGCAGCCGCCTTCGTTCTGAGGTCGGCGTTCTGACGCTGGACAACGGCGTTTTGCCTCGGCTAAGGTCGCCCCCTACCGCCATGGCAAAACGTTGGGTCATCAAGCTCGGTTCAGGCCTCCTCACCCGCAAGGACGGCAAGGTCGACCGCGTCCAGATCGGCCGCATCGTCGACCAGGTCGCCGGCCTGCATGAGCGCGGCGTCCAGGTCGTGCTGGTCACCTCCGGCGCCGTCGCCGCGGGCATGACCGCGATGGGCCTCGAGAAGCGCCCCAAGGACGCCCGCGAACTCCAGGCCTGCGCCACCGTCGGCCAGCCGGAGCTGATGTCGGAATACGGCAAGCACCTCCGCCGCCACCGGCTGCTGGGTTCGCAGATGCTGCTGACCTACTGGGACCTCGACAGCCGCGCCTGCACGCGCAACGCCCGCGCGACCCTCGACCTCCTCCTCTCCCGCAAGCGCTTCGTCCCGATCATCAACGAGAACGACGCCATCGCCGACGAAGAGATCAAGGTCGGCGACAACGACCGCCTCTCGGCCCACGTCGCCGCCCTCGTCGGCGCCGACCTGCTCGTCATCCTCTCCGGCATTCCGGGCCTGATGACGAAGTCCGACGGCACCGGCGACCTCATCCCCTCCGTCCGCAAGATCGACGACTCCGTGCGCGCCCTGGCCGGCGGCGCGGGCTCCGAACGCAACGTGGGCGGCATGGTCACGAAGCTGCTCGCCGCGGAGATCGCGGCCGAAGGCGGCGTCGACACGGTCATCGCCAGCGGCCGCCGCGAGAAGGTCCTGCTCGAACTCGCCGACGGCAAGAAGCTCGGCACGCGCTTCTCGCTGAAGAAGAAATGAGCGACCTCCTCCAGCGCGTGACGGCGATCGCCCGCACGGCCAAGAAGGCCTCGCGCGCCCTCGCCCTCGCCCCGACCGCCGTCCGCGACGCCGCCCTGCGCGCCGCCGCCCAGGCCCTCCGCGCCGACGAAGCCGCCATCCTCGCGGCCAACGTCCAGGACCTCGCGGCCGCCCAGGCCAAGGGCCTCACGGACGCGATGACCGACCGTCTGCGTCTCGACCACGCCCGGCTGGAGGATATCGCGGTCGCCTGCGAAGCGGTCGCGAAGCTGCCCGACCCGGTCGGCGAAGTCACCGAGGACTGGACCCGCCCCAACGGCCTGCGCATCGTGCGCCGCCGCGTCCCGATCGGCCTCGTCGCCATCATCTTCGAATCGCGCCCCAACGTCACCGTCGACGCCGCCGCCCTCTGCCTGAAGTCCGGCAACGGCTGCGTGCTCCGCGGCGGCAGCGAAGCGATCCACACGAACATCGCGCTGTCGCAGTCGTTCGCGACCGGCCTGCGCGACGCCGGCCTGCCCGCCGAAGCCGTCACGCTCCTGCCCTTCACGGACCGCGAAGCGGTGCCCGCCCTCGGCTCCCTCCGCGGCATCGTCGACATCATCGTCCCCCGCGGCGGCCCCGGCCTCATCGAGGCGGTGGTCAATTCCGCCAAGGTCCCCGTCATCAAGCACGACGCGGGCATCTGCCATGTCTTCGTCCACGCGCAGGCCGACCTCGCGATGGCCGAACAGATCGTGCTCAACGCGAAGTGCCAGCGCCCCAGCGCCTGCAACGCCCTCGAGACCTTGCTCGTGGACGCGGCCGTCGCCCAGAAATTCCTCCCGAAGCTGGCCGCCGCCCTGGCGGCCAAGCAGACCGAGGTCCGCGCCTGCGCCCAGTCGCGGCCGCTGATGCCCGGCGCCCGGGCCGCCACGGAGCAGGACTACCGGACCGAACACCTCGGCCTCATCCTCAACGTGAAGATCGTCGCCGGCCTCGCCGAGGCGGTCGCCCACGTCGAGGACTACGGCTCGCACCACTCCGACGCCATCGTCACGGCCGACGAGTCCGCCGCCCGCGCTTTCCTCGCCCAGGTCGACAGCGCCTGCGTCTATTGGAACGCCAGCACCCGGTTCACCGACGGCGGCGAGTTCGGCTTCGGGGCCGAAGTCGGCATCTCCACTGACCGCCTGCACGCCCGCGGACCCATGGGTATCCGCGAATTGACCACCTGGAAGTTCGAAATCGTCGGCCAAGGCCAGGTACGGGGTTAATTTGGGTCGGTTTTCCGTTTGACAGACCCCCGTCCCGAAACCTTTGTTACCCTTCCTTTTGGCTACCGGGGTGGTAGCTCAGTTGGTTAGAGCGCCGCACTGTCACTGCGGAGGTCACGGGTTCGAGTCCCGCCCATCCCGCCAGCCAAAAGGGTTTACTTTCCGACCGGTCCGCCGGTCCGGAAAGGACTGCCCGGACGCCGTCGCCGGTCCGTCACCTCGCCTTGGCGGGACTGTGCATCCTTTTTGCTTCCCCCTCCCTGCCGAGTGGACAGAAATCACTCACCCATGAGCAAGAAAGTCCTGATCATCGGCGCCGGCGGCGTCGGCAACGTCGTCGCCCACAAGTGCGCCATGAACCCCGAGTCCTTCTCGGAGGTCATGCTGGCCTCGCGCAACGAGAACAAGTGCAAGGCCATCGCCGCCGACGTCAAGGCCGCCACGGGCCGGACGATCCGCACCGCCGCCCTCGACGCGGACGACGTCAAGGCCACGGTCGCCCTGATCAAGTCCTTCGGCGCCGAGCTGCTCATCAACGTCGCCCTGCCCTACCAGGACCTCCCCCTGATGGACGCCTGCCTCCACGCCGGCATCCACTACGTCGACACGGCCAACTACGAGCCGCCGCACCTCGCGAAGTTCGAATACTCCTGGCAGTGGGCCTACCGCGAGCGCTTCCAGAAGGCCGGCCTCACCGCCCTCCTCGGCTCGGGCTTCGACCCCGGCGTGACCAACGTCTTCTGCGCCTACGCCCAGAAGCACCTCTTCGACACGATCGAGACGATCGACATCATGGACGCCAACGCCGGCGACCACGGCTACAAGTTCGCCACGAACTTCAACCCGGAGATCAACATCCGCGAGATCACCCAGCGCGGCCGCTTCTGGGAGCAGGGCGAATGGAAGGAGACCGACCCGCTCTCCGTGAAGTGGGTGTACGACTACCCGGTCGTCGGCCCGAAGGACAGCTACCTGCTCTACCACGAGGAACTCGAGTCCCTCGCCCTCAACATCAAGGGCCTGAAGCGCATCCGCTTCTTCATGACCTTCTCCGAGAACTACCTCACGCACCTGCGCGTGCTCGAGAACGTGGGCATGACCCGCATCGACCCGATCGACTTCCAGGGTCACAAGATCGTCCCGATCCAGTTCCTGAAGGCGCTGCTGCCGGATCCCGCCTCCCTCGGCCCGCGCACCAAGGGCAAGACCTGCATCGGCTGCGAGATCACCGGCACCAAGGACGGCAAGCCCCGCAAGGTCTTCATCTACAACGTCTGCGACCACCAGGAATGCTACGCCGAGGTGAAGTCCCAGGCGATCAGCTACACGACCGGCGTCCCGGCCGCCATCGGCGGCGCGATGCTCGCCGGCGGCCAGTGGCTCAAGCCCGGCGTCTGGAACATGGAGGAGATGGATCCGGACCCGTTCATGGCCGAGCTCAACAAGCGCGGCCTCCCCTGGCACGTGAAGGAACTCCCGGTCGCCTGAACGGCCGCCCCCGAAGCCCGCTGCGAAGCGGGCTTTTCGTTTGCACCGCCCCCCGACGCTTCCAATTTCAACGCCGTGTCCGACGCCCTCACCGATGCTTTCCGCCGGGTCGACCTGAGCCAGGTCCCCAGCCCCTGCCACGTCCTCCATCGCGGCCTGCTGGAGCAGAACCTCCGCGTCCTCCGCTCCGTGATGGACCGCTCGGGCGCCAAGGTCCTCCTCGCGCTCAAGGGCTTCGCGCAGTTCAGCGAGGCGAAGCTGATCGCGAAGCATCTCGCGGGCACGACCGCCAGCGGCATCCACGAGGCGCTCCTCGGTCGCGAAGAATTCGGCGGCGAAGTCCACGCCTACTCGCCGGCCTTCAAAGACGAGGAGTTCGCCCGCCTCCTCCGCGTCGCCGACCATATCTCGTTCAACTCGCCCACGCAGTGGAAGCGCCATAAGGCCGCCGCGCTGGCCTCCGGCCGCAAGATCTCCTTCGGCCTGCGCGTCAACCCGGAGCACGCCGAAGTAGACGTCGAGCTCTACAATCCCTGCGCCGCCGGCTCCCGCCTCGGCACGCTCCGCTCCGAGATCCGGTCGGCCGACGACCTCGACGGGCTCGAGGGCCTCCATTTCCACACGATGTGCCAGCAGGGCTCCGACGTGCTCGAACGCACCGTCGCGGCGTTCGAGGCGAAGTTCGGCGAATTCATCCCGCGGATGAAGTGGGTCAACTTCGGCGGCGGCCACCACATCACCCGCGAAGGGTACGACCTCGAGCGCCTCGTCCGCGTGATCACGGGCTTCCGCCAGCGCTGGGGACAGCACATCCAGGTCTACCTGGAGCCCGGCGAGGCCATCGGCATCGGCACCGGCGTCCTGGTCGGCACGGTCCTCGACCTCGTCCACAACGGCGTCGACATCGCGATCATCGACATCTCGGCGACCAACCACATGCCAGACACCCTCGAGATGCCCTACCGGGCGGACATCCTGGACGCCGACCTGCCAGGCAGGCTTCCGCACACCTACCGGCTCGGCAGCGTGACCTGCCTCGCCGGCGACGTCATCGGCGACTACTCCTTCGCCGCGCCGCTCAAGATCGGCCAGCGCCTGGTCTTCATGGATATGTCCCATTACACGTTCGTGAAGAACACGACCTTCAACGGGGTGCCGCTGCCGGCGATCGCCAGCTTCGACCCCGCCTCCGGTCAGGTCCAGGTCGTCCGCCGCTTCGGCTACGCCGACTACAAGAACCGCCTGTCCTGAGCGGGGCTAGGTCTTGACCCCCGGGACCCGGCGGGCAAGATGGGTCGTAACAGACGACATGAAGACTCGCGAAATCATCATCCTCCTCCTGGCCGCCGCCTTCGGCGCCATCGCCATCGTGACCTGGAACGGCGAAGAAGAGGCCAAGAAGCAGACCGAACTGGCGCGCGCCGCGCTGACTAAGACCAAGGAAGACGCCGCCAAGGCCGCCGCCGCCGCCAAGGCCGCCCAAGACAAGGCCGACGCCGATCTCGCCAAGGCCAAGGCTGACGCTGAGGCCGCCAGCAAGCAGGCCGCCGAAGCCCTCGCCAAGGCCAAGGCCGACGCCGCCCAGACCGTCGCCGACCTGGCCAAGGCCAAGGAAGACGCCGCCAAGGCGGGCAAGAAGGCCGCCGAACTGGAGAAGGCCAAGAACGAGGCCGCCGCCCGCGTCAACGAACTCAACGCCGAACTCGCCAAGCTTCGTGACGGCTCCGAGCTGAAGGAAGCCATCGCCCAGCGCAAGAAGGCCGAAGCCGACCTCGAGGCCGCGTCCGCCGCCCTGCGCGAAGCGAACGCCAAGCTGGCCGCCGCCCTCGCCCGCATCGCCGAGCTGGAGGAAGAGAACCGCCGCCTGCGCGAACAGAACCGCGGCACGCCCAACCCTTCGCCGAACTACCGCGTGCTCTGAGCCGCGACCTAGCCCACCGATCAGCCCGGCCGTTTGGTCGGGCTTTTTCGTGCCCGCGCGAAGACCTTGCGCAGTTTCGTGAGCAAGGCCGGCCGCGCGTTGGCCCGGAGCTCGTGCTCCCATAAACGCAGGACACGCCAACCCGCGGCTCTCAGGCGCCGCGTATCCCGCCGGTCCCGCGCCTGGTTGCGCCGGAACTTCGCCCGCCAGAAGGCGGCGTTGCCCTGGGGGCGCGTCCCATGGCGCGGACAGCCGTGCCAGAAGCAGCCGTCGACGAACACCACGAGGCGACGGACGAGGAACACGAAGTCCGGTCTCACCCGGAAGCGTTCGGCGACGGTCCGGCCGCGGACGACCTGCTGCCGGCGCCAGCCGGACCAGCCCTGCGCCCGCAGCAGCTTCGCCAAGGCCGCCTCGGTCGTGAGATTGCCGCGACCACGGACCTTGGCCATGAGTGCGCTGCGCTCGGCGCGGGAGTAGATGTCCGCCATGTCCTATCATGGATATGGAAAAGCCCGGACCGCAAGGTCCGGACGGGGGCATGGCCGCCAAAGGAAGAGGGCCGGCTGCCCAGCCGGCCCTCCGAAGCATATCCCGCCCTGAAGACCGCCTCAGTAGTTGAACTGGAGCTGGAGCGCGAGGCGCTGCGAATCGGCGATGACCGTTGGATTGGAGGTACTCGAATTCGAGCGCTCGTTGGAGAACGTGTACTGAAGCTGCAGCTCGACTTCCTTGCGCCACTGCCATTCGAAGCCGACGTCGATTTCGTTCACGCACATCTTCGGGGCGTTGGTGGCGAACTTGCGGGCGCCGTCGAAGTAGTTCCAGCGGACGAACGGGATGAACTCGGACTGTTCGCCGTAGATGTGGCGGTAGTTCAGCATGACGTAACCGCCCTGGAGGGACTGGGTGATGATCTGCGTACGGGCATCGTTCATCTGCGGTCCCTGACCGGTGGTCCACTCGGCCTCGATGCCCCAAGGCTGAGCATACTTGATGAACGTGACGAAGGAGCGGCGGTCCACGAAGCCGTCGGAGCTGTCCCGGGCGTTAGGAGTGGTGGTGTTTCCCGAGGCACCGGTTCCGTTGGTGACCTTGAAGCGACCGTGGTAGGCGCCGGCGCCAAGTTCGTAGATCTGACCCGATTCGGTGACCCAAGGGTAGCTGAAGCGGACGATGCCATGGGGCTCCTGATTGTTATCGGGGACATTCAGGCCGGCGCCGCTGTACCCGCCGATGGTGAAGACGCCGTAGTCGCCGGACCCCTTGAAGCCTTCCTTGACCAGGCGCTTGAGCAGCTCGCGCTTCTCCTTCGAAGCCCACATGTAGTAGAGACCCTGGTCGCGTTCGCCTTCGACCGCCGAGTTCAGGGCTTCGGGACGCTCCATCGCAAGTCGGTTCTGAGAAGACTGGAGGTTGACCCAGCCGTAAGGCACCTTGGAGAGACCCGCGCGGATGCGGTGCTCCTTGTCCTCGTCGAGGGCGATGTCAGCGTAAAGGTCACGAGCCTGCAGGGCGAAGCGGGTGGCTCCGGTGCTGGCAGCGAAATCGAGCTGGGAGTAGAGGTAAAGACGGCCGAAATCACCGGCGATCTTGAAACGGCCTCGGCGGATGACGAAATTCTCGTCGCGGCTCACGGAGCGGTCAGCCGGCAGACCACCGGTGAGGTAGGCCGCATCGTTCAGCTGCTCGGTGTGACGGAACTGGGTGTAGCCGTCGATGGAGAGCTTCTCGTACCACGGAATCTCGCGGGGTCCGGCGGCCAGCTTGGAGACGGCGGCCTGCTCGAGGGCCTGGGCGCGCTCTTCGGCGGTGATGATCCCCTTCTTGACCAGGAGGTCGAGGGCGGGGTTCCGCTCGGCGGCGGAAGCGGTGAAGGCGCAACCGAGTGAGGCGGCGGCGGCGAGGAACTGCTTGATGCGGGGGTTCATGAGAAGGTGCGAATGCGACGGCATCCTCTCATGCGATTGTTACGGTTTCGTGGCTAACGGGGTAAGAGCCCGCAACACCCCTATGGGTGACTTAGCCCAGGAAAGGGGCCAGACCGGCGAAAACATCCCTGAAAACAGGGGTCCAGCCCAACTCCGCCCGGATTCGGCCCGTCGCCACGATCCGACTGGGCTGCGTGCGGCCGCCCTTGGCGATGCGCGGGCCCGCCGGCGCGTTCGGATCGAAGGCCGGCGCGGGCTGACCGAGGCGTTCCGCAATCCAGCGGGCGAGCGCTTCCTTGGTCACGGGATGACCATCACCGACATTGTAGACCCGCGCGCCGGCCGGCCCCGCGACGAGCGCGGCGAGGATCGACGACGCGGCGTCGTCCCGGTGGAGATAATTGATGTAATGGTCGACGCGGCCGCCGACGACGTTCTCGCCGCGACGCAGCTGGTCGACCATGTGATGGCGACCGGGCCCGTAGAGTCCGCCGAAACGCAGCACGCGCCCCTTGGCGAAACCGGACGTCAGCACGGCCCGCTCGCCGCCGAGGATCGCGTCCGCGGTCGGCGCGCCGCCGACGACGCTCTCTTCGTCGACGATGCGCCCGTCGTCCTGACGATACACGCCGGTGGAACTCGTGAAGACGAAGGCCTGCGCGCCGACTTCACGGGCCCAGGCAAGCGCGCGCTTCACGCCGACATCATAGGCCAGCGCATAGGTTTCCGGCCCGCCGCCGCCGGTGCTCGCGGCATAGACGACGGCGTCGAACTGCTTCGGCAACAAGGCCCAATCACCGGCATAAATATCCAAGGCTTCCGCGTCGATGCCCTCCCCCCGCAGCTTGTCGCGAGAGGCCTCGGAGCGGACGACACCGAGGACCTCGTGGCCGGCCGCCTTGGCCTGGCGGGCGAATTCGGCGCCGACGTAGCCGCAACCTAGGATGGCGATCCTCATGGGCGGACCTCCGTGGGGAGATAGGAGGCGACCCACTCCGCCGGCGTCGAGCCGGACTTCGCCGAAAGCAACGCGAGGAGTTCCGAGGCGTCCGCGACCGCCTGCGCGCGCGGCTCGGGCCCTTCGACGCAGGCGCGCAGACGGGCGGCCAAGGCACCGGGTTCGCACGCGCCTTGCAGGTATTCCGGCCAGGCCGGACGATTGAGGAGGATGTTCGCGATGCCGAGATGGTCGACACGGCCCGCGATGAGGTAACGACCCATGATCCAGGTCAGCGGATTGGCCCGGTAGACCACGGCGCCCGGGATGCCGGCGAGCGCGACGGTGAGCGACATGGTGCCCGAACTGACCAGCGCGGCGCAGCCGGCCGCCGGCCCTTCGGAGACGGGCCGAAGGTCGATGCCCTTGGCCTCTTCGCCGTACTCGGCGAGCAGACGGTAGAGTTCGGCGTGCACCTCGCCGCCGGTGTGCAGGACGAGCGCGCGGCGCTTCGGATGGCTCTGACGGAAGAGCGCGAAAGCCTCGACCAAGGCCGGGAAGATCTTCCGGACGGGCTTGGGGCGGCTCCCCGGCAGGAGCAGCACGGGGCCCTCCGGGTGATGCCGCAGGCCCGGGACGTGGCCCGGCTCTGCGAAAGGATGACCCACGAAGCGCGCGTCGAGCTTGGTATCGGCGTAGCACGCGGGCTCGAACGGAAAGATCGTACCGACCGAATCGAGATCGCGCGCCATGGTGAAACGACGCTTAGGCTTCCAGGCCCAGAGCTGAGGGCTGACGTATTGGATCACCGCGGTCTCGCCGAAACCCGCCCGGGAAAGGCCGGCCTTCCGCAGCTCGTTCGCGAGCCGGAGATTAAGCCCGGGATAGTCGACGAGGACCACGACCTTGGGCTTCCATTGCTTGGTCCAATCGACCATGCGGCCGAAGAGCCGGCGATAGAACGGATAAGCCGACAGGATCTCGACGATGCCCACTGCCGAGAAGGTCGTCATGTCGAAGAGCAGCTGGGCGCCGGCGGCGCGCAGCTGCGGACCGCCGAACGCCGCGACGCGCAGGCCGGGACGGGCCGCAAGCAGGTCCGCGACGACCTTGGCGGCATGCTGGTCGCCGGAATGTTCGCCGGCTACGACAAGGACGTCGACCTCGCCCCCGCGGGGACGGTCGAAGCTCGCCGGGATGGCCGGAAACACGCTCATTTGCGCGCCATGCCGGCGCGGATCTGTTCGGTGATCTGGATGGCGACCGCCAAGGCGGTCCGGCCGAGTTCGCCGCTGACCTTCGGGCTCTTGCGATCGCGGACGCACGCGGTGAACGACGCGAGCTCGATGGCGAGCGGTTCGCCCTTCTCGATCGGAATCTCCTCCTTGGCGAAGCCGCCTTCCGCGGTCGGGTCGACGCGCACGGTGTGGCCCTTCTGGCCCATGAAGTCGATGGAGAGGTAGCCGCCGGTCTGGAAGACGCGGATCTCACGGTTCTTCTTCAGCGAGACGCGGCTGGCGCTGAGGTTGGCGACGCAACCGTTCTGGAAAGCGATGCGGGCGTTGGCGATGTCCTCGGTCTTGGTCACGACCGACACGCCGACGGCGTCGATACGCTCGACGGGGGAGTTGGCGAGCTGGAGGACGATACCGATGTCATGGATCATCAGGTCCAGCACGACGCCGACCTCGGTACCGCGCGGGGTGAAGGGCGCCAGACGCTCGGCGGTGATGTAACGGGCGTCGGTGACGGCCTTCTCGAGATAGGACATCACGGGGTTGTAGTGCTCGATGTGACCGACCTGGACGATGCGGTCGGCCTTGGCGGCGGCGTCGAGGATCTGGGCGGCCTCCTCGAGGGTGACGCAGAGGGGTTTCTCGATGAGGAGGTGCACGCCCTTGGCGAGAAGCGGGAGCGCCACGGCGGCGTGGTGGTTCGTCGGGACGACGACGCTGACGGCGTCGCAGTTCGCGGCCATCTCGTCGAGGGTGAGGAAACGGCGGCAGCCGTGCTTGGCGCAGATCTCGGCCGCCCGGACGTCGTTCGGCTCGAAGATGCCGGCGAGCTCGGCGCCGGGCAGGGTCGAATAGATGCGGGCGTGGTGCTGGCCGAGGGATCCCGTGCCGGCCACCCCGCAGCGGATGCGCGTAGCGGTCATGGGCCGAGACTCCCTCGGCCGGCGGCTTCCTTCAATCCGAAAACCCGCCGGCCTTGACCTCGAACCCGAGGGCGTCCTTCGCCCGCTTGACGCGGACGAGGCTGCCGTCGGGGATCTCGCCGGCGAGCATGGCCTTGGCGAGAGAGGTCTCGACCTCACGCTGGAGGTAACGACGCAGGGGGCGCGCACCGTAGACGGGGTCGAAGCCCTTCTCGGCGATGAGGGCCAGGGCGGTCGGGTCGAAATCGAGGCGGATCCGCTTGGCGGCGAGGCGGTCGTTGAGTCCGCGCAGCATGATGGCCGCGATGGCGGCGACCTGCTCGGGGCCGAGCGGGCTGAAGAGGGCGACGTCGTCGATCCGGTTCAGGAACTCGGGCCGGAAGTGCGCGCGGAGATCCGCCATGACCGCCTCGCGGACGCTGTCCGTGAGGCCGAAGCCGGCGTGCTCGGCGATGTGCCGGCTGCCGATGTTCGAGGTCATGATGAAGATCGCGTTGCGGCAATCCACGGTGCGGCCCTGCGCGTCGGTCAGGCGGCCGTCATCCAGGACCTGGAGCAGGATATTGAAGACTTCGGGGTGCGCCTTCTCGACCTCGTCCAGGAGGACGACGGCGTAAGGGTGGCGTCGGAGGGCCTCGGTGAGCTGGCCGCCTTCCTCATGGCCGACGTAGCCGGGAGGCGCGCCGACGAGCCGGGAGACCGCGTGCTTCTCCATGTACTCGGACATATCGAGGCGGATCATCGACTTCTCGCTGTCGAAGAGTTCGGTCGCGAGCGCCTTGGCGAGCTCGGTCTTGCCGACGCCGGTGGGACCGAGGAAGAGGAACGAACCGACGGGGCGGCGGGGATCCTGGACGCCGGCCCGGGAGCGCTGCACGGCTTCGGCGACGACGCGCACGGCCTCGTCCTGGCCGACGACGCGGGCCTTCAGGTTTTCGGGCAGACGCAGGATCTTCCGGCGTTCGCCTTCGAGCAGCTTGCTCACGGGCACGCCGGTCCAGCGGGCGACGACTTCGGCGACTTCTTCGGGCGTGACGGTCTCGCGGAAGAGCCCCGAGGCCGACTTCGCGGTCCCTTCGAGGCTGGCGACCTCCTTCTCGAGCTCGGGGATGGTGCCGTAGCGGAGCTTGGCGACCTCCTCCAGCTTGCCGGCGCGCTCGGCCTTGGCCATCGCGGACCGGGCGTCCTCGAGCTGCGCGCGGGAGGCGCGGACCTTGGTCACGGCCTCCTTGTCGGCGACCCAGCGGGCGCGGAAAGCGGTCTGCTCCTCGCGGGCGGCGCCGAGCTCCTTGCGGAGCACGGCGAGCCGAGCCTTGGAGGCCTCGTCCGTCTCGTTCTTCAAGGCGGACTCCTCGACCTCGAGCTGGAGCACGCGCCGGTTGAGCGCGTCGAGCTCCTGCGGGACGCTGTCGATCTCGGTGCGGATCTGGGCGCAGGCCTCGTCGACGAGGTCGATGGCCTTGTCGGGCAGGAAGCGCGCGGTGATGTAGCGGTCGGAGAGCGTGGCCGCCTCGACGAGCGCGGCGTCCTCGATGCGCACGCCGTGGTGCACCTCGAAGCGCTCCTTGAGGCCGCGGAGGATCGAGACCGTGTCGGGCACGCTGGGCGGGTCGACCAGGACCTGCTGGAAGCGGCGTTCGAGCGCGGGATCCTTCTCCACGTGCTCGCGGAACTCCTTGAGCGTCGTGGCGCCGATGCAATGGAGCTCGCCGCGGGCCAGCATGGGCTTGAGGAGGTTGGCGGCGTCCATCGCGCCGTCGGCCTTGCCGGCGCCGACGAGGGTGTGCATCTCGTCGATGAAGAGCAGGACGCCCCCCTCGGCGGACTTCACTTCGCCGAGCACGGCCTTGAGACGTTCTTCGAACTCGCCGCGGTACTTCGCGCCGGCGATGAGCGCGCCCATGTCGAGGGCGAACACGGTCTTGTCGCGGAGGCTTTCGGGCACGTCTCCGTTGACGATGCGCTGGGCGAGTCCCTCGACGACCGCGGTCTTGCCGACGCCGGGCTCGCCGATGAGCACGGGGTTGTTCTTGGTGCGGCGGGAAAGGATGCGGATCACGCGCCGGATCTCCTCGTCGCGGCCGATGACGGGATCCATCTTGCCCGAGCGGGCGCGGGCCGTGAGGTCCTGCCCGTACTTGGCCAGGGCCTCGTAGGTGGCCTCGGGGTTGGCCGAGGTCACGCGCTGCGAGCCGCGCACGGCCTGGAGGGCGGCGAGGATCCCCTTGCGGTCGAAGCCGACGGCGGAGAAAGACGGACGGAGCGAGGGCGTCTCGGCGAGCGCGAGGAGGACGTGCTCGGCGGAGACGAAATCATCCTTCATCGTCTCGGCCTCGTCCTTGGCCTTGAGCAGCAGCGCGTGCGTCTCGGAGGAGAGCCCGGGCTGACCGGCGGCCTGCGCGAGCTTCGGCAGGCGGGCGAGCTGGCCGGCGACGGCGGTGGCCAGCGCGGCCTCGTCCTTGCCGGCGCGGCGGAGCAGCGAGGAAGTCACGCCGCCTTCCTGCGCGAGCAGTCCGTGGAGGAGGTGCGCGGGTTCGAGCGCCGGGTTGCGGCGCTGCATCGCCTCGCTCTGCGCCTGCTGCAGGGCTTCGGCGGTCTTCTCGGTCAGGTTGCCGTAAGGAGTGGTCATGCCGACCTTGATGCACCGGGCGTTCCAAAGCCAAGGCCCCGATTCCGGGCCGCAAACCGCGGCGAATCACGGGGGCGGCGGGACAACGTCGCGACATTGCGTCCCGCGGGCGACGAGTTGTCGCTCCGGCCGTCAACCCCGAAAAGACGCCGGACGACGGACTCCCTTGTTGCCCAAGCCGCCGGGCCGAAGGTAGAAGACCGTCATGACGCACGACGCGGAGCTGGCGACCTTGGGGCGCCTCCTCGACGACCCTTCGCCGGTCGTCAGGCAAGCCGTGCTCGCCAGGCTCAAGGCCGCCGGCCTGCCCGGCGTCCTCTGGCTGGAGACCTTGGCCAAGGACGAGGCCTTGGCCGCCCACGCCCGGCTGCTGCTCGCCGACCTGCGCACTCCGGAGGCCGCCGCCCACGCCTTCCTCGCCCACGTCCGCGACGCGCACTGCGACCTCGAGGAAGCCTGCCTCCTGCTCGAGCGGGCGACCGACCCTTCGCTGGCCGACGACGCCTATTCCGCCGAACTCGACCGCCTCGCCGAACGCACCCGCGAGCTCATCGCCGAGCCGCTCGACGTCCGCGGGAAATGCCGCCTGCTCTGCCGCGTGATCTTCGGCGAGGAAGGCTACCGCGGCGCGCAGGAGAGCTTCGCGATCCCGGCCTCCTCCCTGCTCTCCCAGGTGATCCGCAGCCGGCGCGGCATCCCGATCTCGCTGTGCCTGATCTTCCTGCTCGTCGCCCGCCGCCTCGGCCTGCCCGTCGAGCCCGTCGGCCTGCCCGGCCGTTTCATGGTCGGCGTCTTCCGCGGCCGCGAACCGCTGTACGTCGACTGCTACGAGGGCGGCGCCTTCCGCACCCGCGCGGAGGTCCAGCTGCTGCTGCTCGACAATCAGCTGCCCGCCGACGAAGCGTTCCTCCGGCCGGTGACGACGCGCCAGACGCTCGCCCGCTGCTGCCGCAACCTGGTCTCGCAGTTCGAGGCGCAGGGCGACGACCGCAGCAGCCGCCTCTTCCTCAGCTTCGTCCACGCCTTGGAACAGACCGATGAGCGCGCCTGACACCCTCACGCTGGCCGACCTGCGGACGGCCGCCTTCGCGCCCGGCCAGCTCGGCGTGCTCGGCGACCCGATCGCGCATTCGCTCAGCCCGGCGATGCACAACGCCGCCCTGACGCAGCTCGCCCCTGCGCATCCGCGCCTCGCGGGCGTGCGCTACCATCGCCTGCACGTCCGCGCCGAGGAGCTGCCGGAAGCGCTGACCCTCCTGCACGCCCGGGGCTTCGCCGGCCTCAACCTGACCGTCCCGCACAAGGTCCAGGCGCTGACGCTCGTCGCGACGCTCTCGCCGCAAGCCCGCCGCGCCGCCTCCGTGAACACGCTCGTGCGCACGCCCGCCGGCTGGGACGGCCACACGACCGACGGCCAAGGCTTCCTCGAGGCGCTGCGCGAACGCACGGGCGGCACGACCCGGGGCCGGCCGGTGGTCCTGCTCGGTTCCGGCGGGGCCGCCCGCGCCGTCGCCGCCGCCTGCCTCGCCGACGGCTGCGCGTCGCTGCACCTGCACAACCGCGACGCGGCCAAGGCCGCCGACCTCGCCGCCTCGCTCGCCGACGCGCGCGTGCGCGCCGCCGGGCTCGCGGAGATCAAGGCCGCGGCCGATGCGGTGATCGTCAACTGCACGACGCTCGGGCTCAAGCCGGCGGACGCCTCGCCCCTTCCGGCCGGGCAGCTGGCCGCCGGCCAGTTCGTCTTCGACACGACCTACGGGACCGAACCCTCCCGGCTGCTCCGGGACGCCCGGGAACGCGGCGTCGCGGGTTGCGACGGCCGCGCGATGCTCCGCTGGCAGGGCGCGCTCGCCTTCCGGCTCTGGAACGGCATGTTGCCTCCGGACGCCCCGATGCGCGCCGCGCTCGGCGAAACCGCCCCCTGACCATGACGCTCGCCGACCTTCGGAATTTCGCCCAGCTGCATCCCGGCTTCGCCGCGCTGACCGCCGGCGTCTTCGGCGCCTGCGTCGGCAGCTTCCTCAACGTGTGCATCCATCGCCTGCCCAAGGGCGAATCGATCGTCACCCCGGGCTCGCGTTGCGCCTGCGGCGAACCGATCCCGTTCTGGTACAACATCCCGCTCTTCGGCTGGCTCGCCCTGCGCGGCCGGGCGAAGTGCTGCGGCGCGGGGATCTCCGTCCGCTATCCCCTCGTCGAGCTGATCACCGCCCTGCTCTTCGTCGCGGCCTGGTCTTATCTCCCGCCCGCCAAGGCCTTGGTCGCCTGCGTGTTCCTGCCCTTGCTCGTGGTCCTTTCGGGCTGCGACCTCGATGACATGACGGTGCCGGACGCGCCGAACTTCGCCTTGGTCGGCACCGGCCTGCTGGCCGCGATGCTCGCGCCCTCGATCCATGGCGAGACCGCCCACGCCATCGAGGCCGTGAACCGCTTCCGGGCGCTGATGGACGCCCTCCTCGGGGTCGCCGCCGGCACCGCCTTGGTCTGGTGGATCCGGACCATCGGGACGGTCCTGGCCGGCCGGGAGGCCATGGGCGAGGCCGACATCATCCTCTGCGCCGGCGTGGGGGCCTTCTGCGGGTGGCAAGGGGCGGTTTTCTGCCTTTTCGGAGGGTCGGTCGTCGGGGTCATCACCGTCCTGCCAGGCCTCATCCAAGCCAAAATCAAGGGGGAAGAATACGCCGGAGTGGTGCCTTTCGTGCCCAGCATGGCCGTGGCCGGGGCGGTCTGGTTCTTCCGCGGCCCGGAACTGGTCACCCTCTGGCGGAACTGGGCCGCTTCGTGAATGGTTCTGACTTGTCAGCGCCCGACCCCCCGCCAATCATCGGCGCTCACCCCATTATGAAGCAGCTCGCCCTTGCTACCCTAATCGCTTCCGCCGCCCTCGTCGGTTGCACGACCTACGACACCCCTTACCACGGCAAGAACGTCTCGATGGAGCCTTCGCACAACTTCCTCGGCCTCGTGACCGTCGAATCCGGCTCCTACGCCCCGAACCAGAAGGCCACCGTCGGCGCCAACATGAGCGAGTTCTCCACTCGCCGCGCCACCTCCGGCGACCGCATCACGCTCTTCTGGGGCGCGGTGACCCTGACCGACTACTAAGCCGGCAACTAGCCCTTGCAGAAGCCCCGGTTTCGGGGCTTCTTCATTTGCAGGCCATGAACGTCCCCGGAAGCAATGTCGCCCGTCATCTGCGGATCGCGGCCACCGAGCGTCCGGATGATCCGGCCACTAAATCGCCCGTCGCGGCCCTTCCGACCGGGGAAGTCCGCCACGAGTCCCGTACTTTCCGACGACTCGACCAAGAGAGCGACGCCGCGGCCGCGTATCTCGTCCGGGCCGGCCTCGCCGCCGGCGACCGCGTCCTGCTCGCGGTCCGCCCCGGGCACGACCTGATCGTGGGGATGTTCGCCCTGCTGAAGCTCGGCGCCGTGCCGGTCGCGATCGACCCCGGCATGGGCTGGTCAGCCTTCCTCGACTGCGTCCGCCGCTCCCGCCCGACCGCGCTCGTCGGCGTCCGCGCGGCCACCCTGCTCAGCCGCCTGCCCTTCGCGGCCTTCCTCGACCTCCGCACGCGCGTGACCGTCGGCGGCTCCGCCTGGCGCCAAGCCCTCGCCGTACCCCCGGCGGCTCCTCGTCCGCTGGCCGAGGTCGGCCCCGACGCGCTCGCGGCGATCCTGTTCACGTCCGGCTCCACCGGCGCCCCCAAGGGCGTCTGCTACACGCACGGGATGTTCGACGCGCAGATCGAACTGGTCCGAGCCACCTACGGCATCCGCCCGGGCGAGACGGACATGGCGATGCTGCCGCTCTTCGCGCTCTTCAATCCGGCCCTCGGGACGACGACCGTCACGCCGCTCCTCGACGCGTCCAAGCCGCTCGCCGCCGACCCCGCCCCGCTCGTGGCGGCGCTGATCGCGGAGAAGGTCACCTGCTCCTTCGGCTCGCCTGCCATCTGGGGCAAGGTCGCCGACCACTGCGAAGCACGGGGCCTGCAGCTGCCCGACCTGCGTCGCCTGCTCATCGCCGGCGCCCCGGTCTCGGGCGAACTGCTCGCCAAGCTGCGCGTCATCGCGCCGCACTGCGTCACGCACACTCCCTACGGCGCGACGGAATGCCTGCCGGTCACGACGATCACGGCCGACGAACTCCTGGGCGAGGCGCGCCGACGCGCCCTGCACGGTGAAGGCACCTGCGTGGGCCGTCCGGTGAGCGGCGTCGAGATCCGCGTCATCCGCGAGAAGGACGGCCCCGTCGGCACGCTCGCAGACACGACGCTGTGCGCCGTCGGCGAGATCGGCGAGATCATCGCGACGGGGCCGAGCGTCACCCGTGAATACGACGGCCTGCCCGAGGCGACCCGTGGGGCGAAGATCGCCGACGGCGACCGTGTCTGGCATCGCATGGGCGACCTAGGCAGGGTCGACGCGGCAGGACGGCTGTTCTTCTTGGGACGACGCGTGGAAAAGGTGCGCACGCCCGACGGCGACCTGCCTACGGAATCCCTCGAACCGGCCTTCCGCCAGCACCCGCAGGTCTTCCGCTGCGCGCTCATCGGTCTCGGCGAAGCCCCCGCGCAGACCCCCGCGCTCGTGGTCGAACCGCGCGCCGGCGCCTTCCCGGCGGATGAGGCCTCCCGCGCCCGCCTCATCGCCGAACTGCGCGAGCTGGCCCGCGTCAATCCGCTGGCCGAACGCGTGAAGCACATCGTCTTCCAGCGCGCCCTGCCGGTCGACGTCCGTCACAACGCCAAGATCCACCGCCTCCGGCTCGCGAAGGAGTGGACCGCCCGCCTCGCCCGATGAACACCCCTCTCGTCCTCGTCACCGGCGGCGCCGGCTTCCTCGGTCAGGCCGTGGCGCGCCGCTGCCTCGCGCGCGGCTACCGCGTCCGCGTGTTCGGCCGCACCCCGCCCGCCGGCGAGTTCGCCCGTCAGGTCGAGTTCCATCGCGGCGACCTCGGCGACCGCGCGGCGGTCGACGCCGCGGCGAAGGACTGCGACTACGTCTTCCATGTCGCCGCCAAGGCGGGCGTCTGGGGTCCGTGGGAGGAATACCTGCGCATCAACGTCGCCGGCACCTCGCACGTCGTCGCCGCCTGCCGGGCCCACGGCGTCCGCGCCCTCGTGCACACGAGCACCCCGAGCGTCGTCTTCAACGGCGAGGCCTTCCGCGGCGCCGACGAGTCCCTGCCTTACGGCGATAACTGGCTCTGCGCCTACGCGGAGACGAAGGCGGTCGCCGAGGAGGTCGCGCTCAAGGCCGCCTCGGACCAACTCAAGGTCTGCGCGCTCCGCCCGCACCTGATCTGGGGCCCGGGCGACCCGCACATCTTTCCCCGGATTCTCGCCCGCGCCCGCGCCGGCCGGCTCCGCATCGTCGGCGACGGCGAGAACCGAGTCGACGTCACCCACGTCGACACCGCGGCCGACGCGCACCTCGGCGCCCTCGACGCGCTCCTCGCCGGCCGCGCGAACGGGAAAGCCTACTTCCTCTCGCAAGGCGAACCCGTGAAGCTCTGGGAGTTCATCAACCGCCTGCTGGTGGGCGCCGGCGAAAAGCCCGTCACCCGTCGGATCAGCCAGCGCGCGGCCTACTGGCTGGGCGCGCTGCTCGAAGGCGTCTGGACGCTCTGCCGGCTCAAGGGCGAGCCGCCCATGACGCGCTTCGTCGCCGTCGAGCTCGCCAAGGACCACTGGTACGACGTCTCCGCCGCCCGCCGCGACCTCGGCCTGAAGCCCGCCGTCGACACGTGGGCCGAACTCGACCGCCTGGCGGCGACGTTCCGGAAGAAGTAAAGGGTTCGCTTGCCCCGGGCGGCTTTCGCCGCATCCCTCTTCCCATGCCCGCCGACGGACTCCAGCCCGACAAGACCTTCGTCGTCACGATGAAGACCTGGTTCGACCAGACCGACGGCCTCGGCATCCTCCACCACTCGCATTACGTGCTGCTGATGGAGCGCGCCCAGAAGACGATGTTCGTAGCGATGATGGGCAAGGACACGCTCGACCCGGCCGTCGCCCCCGACGTCTACGTGGTCGTCCGTGACATCGACCTGCACTACCTCGCGCCGATCCGCCCGGAGTGCGACGTGAAGCTGATCATGAGCGTCCGCAAGGTCCGCGCCGCGGGCCTCACGGTCGACTTCGAGTTCCGCAGCGCCGACTTCACCGTCCTGCACGCCAAGGCTTCCCGCACCGTCTGCCGCATGGACGGCGCGACCCATCAGCCCGCCGCCTGGAGCGACGAGTTCCGGGCGAAGCATGAGGCGTTGGTGAAGTAACAGATCAGAATTGAGGACTGAGTTGAGGGCAGCGTGGAGGACCGCATGGAGGGCTGAATGGATGCGATCCAGTCGCCTCATTCTGTTTTTAAATCTATTCAGTCCTCCACTCAGCCCTCCATTCAGCGATCAATTCAGCACTCTATTCAGCCTTCCGCATATCCCACATGTCTTGCCGTCGCAGCCCCGCGCGGTGCAGTGCTCGCGGCCGTAGAAGATGATCCGGAGGTGCAGCTGGTTCCAGCTGTCCTCGGGGAAGAGGCGCTTGAGGTCCTTCTCGACCTGTTCGACGGACTTGCCGGGACTGAGCTTCCAGCGCTTCGCCAGACGATGGATATGGGTGTCGACCGGGAAGGCCGGCACGCCGAAGGCCTGCGCCATCACGACGGAGGCGGTCTTGTGGCCGACGCCGGGAAGCTCTTCCAGTGCCTCGAAGGTCCGCGGCACCTGCCCGCCGTGCTTGGCCATGAGCATCTTGCCCAGGCCGACGAGGGCCTTGGACTTCTGCGGGGCCAGCCCGAGCTGACGGATCAGCGTCAGCACCCTCGCTTCGGTCATCTTGGCCATCTTGGCGGGCGTGCCGGCCTCGGCGAAGAGCGCCGGCGTGACCTCGTTGACCTTCTTGTCGGTGCACTGGGCCGACAGCACCACCGCCACCAGCAACGTGAAGGCGTCCGTGTGGTCGAGCGGCACGGGCGTCTCGGGATAGAGCTTCGCGAGCTCCTTGCCCACGTAATCAGCTCGTTCCTGCTTGGTCATCAGGCGACGATGGCGGCCCGGACGCGGATGGCAACGCACCTCGGTCCGACGACTTATTCACAAGCCTCCGCAGGGGTTGCCAAACCTTATGCCGAAACCCTGATTCTCTAATACCCCCACCCTCCCTTGGTGGGCGGTTGCGACACCCGTTTCCTCCTTCAAAAACCTTCGTCACCTCCATGGCTCAACTGCCCTACGATCCGTCCAAGATCTCCCGCGAACTCGCCCGCCATTACATCCCGGCGACCGAAGCCGACATCCAGGCGATGTTCGCCGCCGTCGGGTCGAGAGACTTCCCGGACATGTACGCGCACATCGACCGCGCGGTGCAGTTCGCCGGCCCCCAGGACCTGCCCGAGGAGCTCAGCTATCAGGCCCTGGCGGACCGCATGGAAGCGCTCTCGCGGAAGAACTCCGTCAAGACCGCCTTCCTCGGCGACGGCCTCCAGGTCTACCGCACGCATGAGATCGTCGGCCACGTCTGCTCGATCCGTAACCTGACGACCTCTTACACCCCCTACCAGCCCGAGCGCTCGCAGGGCACGCTGATCACCCACTGGATCTACCAGTCCACGCTCGCCCAGCTGACCGGTTTCGAAGCCGTCAATTCCTCGCTCTACGACCGCGCCAGCGCGCTCTTCGAGGCCGCCGTCTGCGCCGTGCGCATGGGCGACGCCGAAGCCAACACCGTGCTCGTCGCCGGCAACCTCCTGCCGACCGACCTCGAAGTCCTGCGCACCCACGTCGCCGACACCACGGTGAAGCTGGAATACCTCGCCCCCGAGGACGCGACCGGCCGCCTCTCCGCCGCCGGCATCGCCGCCGCCGCCGCCCGCCTCGGCAAGCAGCTCGCCGCCGTGATCTTCCCGCAGGTCAACGCCCTCGGGCTCCTCGAGGACGTCGACGTCCTGACCGACGCCTGCGCCGACGCCGGCGTGAAGTCCATCGCGGTCATCGACCCGATGCTCCTCGCCACCGGCGGCCTCAAGGCGCCCGCGCAGTATGGCCGCAAGGGCGCCGACATCCTCGTCGGCGAAGGCCAGCACCTCGCCATCGGCGCCAACTTCGGCGGCCCCGGCCTCGGCATCTTCGCCGTCCGTCACCACGCCGACAAGAAGAACGAGGTCCGCGAGACTCCCGGTCGCTTCGTCGGCAAGGCCAAGGACAACGCCGGCCGTGACTGCATCGTGATGGTGATGTCCACCCGCGAGCAGCACATCCGCAAGGACAAGGCCACGTCCAACATCTGCTCCAACCAGGCCTTCATCGCCACCATCGCCGGCGCCGCCATCCTCGCCCGCGGCGAAGCCGGCATGGCCGCCGCCTGCGTCGCCGGCCGCGACCAGGCCCGCCGCGCCGCCGCCAAGCTGCACAACATCCCGGGTCTCAAGGTCTGCTACGCCGACCAGGCCTTCTGGAACGAGTTCAGCCTGATGCTCCCCGAGCCGGCCGCCGCCGTCATCGCCAAGGGCCGCGCCGCCGGACTGCACGTGGGCGTCGACATCACCGGACGCACCCCCTGCAACTGCTCGCTGCTCAAGATATCCTTCAGCGACCTCCAGACCGCCGCCGACACCGACCAGCTCGTGGCCTTCTTCGAAGGTCTGTACGGCCAGTCCGCGGGCACGAAGGCCCTCGCCGAAGTCCCCGCCGGCCTGCTCCGCCAAGACGCCGTGGGCCTGCCCTCCTTCCCGCTCGCCGAACTCAAGGCCTATTACGCGAAGCTCGGTGAACTCAACGTCTCGCCCGACACCGGCTGCTTCCCGCTCGGTTCGTGCACGATGAAGTACAACCCGCACATCAACGACTGGGCCGCAGGCCTGCCGGGCTTCACCGGCCTGCACCCGCAGGCGCCCGCCGAAGACGCGCAGGGCTCGCTCGAGCTCCTCTGGCAGATCCAGGAATGGCTCCGCAAGGTCACCGGCCTCGCCGGCCTGACCACCCAGCCCGTCGCCGGCGCCCAAGGCGAACTCGTCGGCCTCAAACTCTTCCAGGCCTACCACCGTCACCATGGCCAGCACCGCGACATCATCCTCATCCCGACGACCGCCCACGGCACGAACTTCGCCACGGCCACCACGGCCGGCTACGCCACCAAGCGCAATCCCGACGGCTCGCCCTCGGGCATCGTGCTCCTGAAATCCGCCCCCGACGGCCGGGTCGACCAGGCCGACTTCGCCGCGAAGATCGCCGAGTTCGGTCCGCGCATCGCGGGCATGATGGTGACCAACCCGAACACCTCCGGCGTCTTCGAGACCGACTTCAAGAAGATGGCCGACGAGATCCATCGCGTCGGCGGCCTCGTCTACATGGACGGCGCCAACATGAACGCCATCGCGGGCTGGGTGAACCTCGGCGCCCTCGGCGTCGACGCCGTCCACAACAACCTGCACAAGACCTGGACCGTCCCGCACGGCGGCGGCGGCCCCGGCGACGGCATCGTGGCCGTGTCCGGGCGCCTCGTCGACTTCCTCCCGGGCTACCAGATCGAGAAGCGCGGCGACACCTACGTGGCCGTGAAGCCGAAGCACAGTATCGGCTCCTTCCACCGCCACTGGGGCAACTTCGCCCACAAGGTGCGCGTCTACACCTACCTGCAGCGCCTCGGCAAGGAGGGCGTCCGCCGCATGGCCGCGATGTCCGTCCTCTCCAGCCGCTACCTCTTCTCGAAGCTCGGCAAGTCCTTCCCGTCCCTGCCGGCCGCAGCCGACGGCGTGCCGCGCATGCACGAGTTCATCCTCACGCTCACCGAAGAGGACTTCAAGCGCATCGAGGCCGCCGGTATCCCGCGCGCCGGCATCATCGCCCGTGTCGGCAAGCTCTTCCTCGACTTCGGCTTCCACGCTCCGACCGTCGCCTTCCCCGAGGTCTTCGGCCTGATGATCGAACCGACCGAATCCTACACCAAGGACGAGCTTGACCGCTTCGCCGAGGTCGTGCTGGCCATCGGCGAGCTCATCCGCACTAATCCCGAGGTCCTCAAGTCGACCCCTCGCTTCACGCCCGTGGACCGCGTCGACGAGGTCGCCGCGAACCGCAACCTCGTCCTCAGCGAGCACCTCACGGAGCTCCCGCGGATCAACGAGAACCGCCTCTCGCCCGTCCTGCTCAACGCGATGCCCGTCGCCGAGATCAAGCAGCGCGTGCTGGCGACGGTCTGAGCGAGCGGACGCCTCAGCGAGGCTCGGCCTCGATGAACCGGCCGCGAGAAATAGCGGCATAGGCGCCCGTGGCCAGCGCGGCCGCGCCACAAGCCCAGAAGAGTTCCCCGGAGGTGAGTCCCAGCCAGGTCGAAGCCAGCCACTGCACGCCGGCGGCGCCGAGGATGCCGACGAAACTCAGCACGTTCGCGGCGCCCTGGACGGCGCCCTTGTCCTCCGGCGCCGGCCGATGCTGCAACACGGCGGCGATCGGGACGATGAAGAGGCCGGCGAAGAAGCCCAGGCCGACGAGGCTGACGACGAAACCGGTCAGGCCGACGCCGGCCAAGCCGAGCGGCACCGCGCACAGCGCAAGACCTGCCGCACCGGCCGGGACGAGGCGGTACTCGATGCGTCCCCGAGAGGCGTACCCGGCCGTGACGCTGCCGAAGCCGATGCCGAGGGCCAGCGAGAGCGTGAGGTACGCGTTCTGGGACTTGCTCAGCGCCAGCACATCCTGCGCATGGATGACGAGGTTCATCTGCACCAGCGCGGCGACGAAGAAGAAACCGGCGTTGCCCCAGCTGGCCCGCCAGAGATCCCGGTCCAGCCGCATGAGCCGCAGACGAGCCCAGAGGTCGGTGACGGGATTGATGCGGGGGACACAAGACGGGTTCGCCGCCGGCACGGGCGTGATGCCCCGGCTGCAGGCCCAGCCGAGCACGGCGA